>Ga0209130_1000243_pt1 | contig 69143 bp, 73 predicted proteins | sample AraplaMF_Cvi_mLB_FD_184264 | JGI IMG/M metagenome (GOLD analysis project Ga0209130, IMG submission 184264) | Arabidopsis root microbial communities from the University of North Carolina, USA - plate scrape MF_Cvi_mLB (SPAdes) (version 2) | ecosystem: Host-associated > Plants > Roots > Endosphere... | reverse complement strand
GCTCTCGGGCGCCGCAACTGGACCTTCGCCGGCAGCGACGCCGGCGGCAGGCGCGCCGCCGCCCTCTACACCATCATCGAGACGGCGAAGATGAGCGGCCTTGATGTCGAGGCCTATCTCGCCGACGTCATCGCCCGCATCGCCGACCATCCGATCAATCGCATCGACGAACTCCTGCCGTGGCATTGGCGGCACCTCCGTCAGGCCACCCCTGCCACCTGATTTGCGGCCTTCGGCACTCGCATACCAATAGATCACACCGCGGTCCTCACCGGATGCTGACACTGCATCCAGTACCTGGATCCCCGCAACGGCAGGCCGTTCGAATGGCAGCACGAGGCCGTCATGGGGGCACCTCAAGTTTTACCGCCAATGCACCTTTCACCGGACAGAACAGGAACGTGGCCCTGTGAGGGACGACGACACTAAAGTGAAGACAGCGTCCGGCCGACAGGAACAGAGGAGATCTATTTGAACGGGATGGAGGCTGAAGGGCGGCATTTGGGGGAAGCTGTTTGTTGCTCCGTTGCCATGCAGATTCCGAATCTGATTCGTCGCCGCACAGTCTTTTTTCCGTTCCTTTCGGACAAGGTCAGATCATTCCGGCTGGACTCGCTGCCGGCACTGGGCTGGTCTGAACCGATCGCTCTCTGCCGAGATTCTCCATGGCGCGGCACAATCCGCTGACCGACGACGAGCGGCATCGGCTCTTCGACATTCCGACCGACCGGGCGGCGCTGATCCAGCACTATACGCTCGCCCCGGAGGAGCTGGAGTTCGTCCTGGCCCGGCATGACGATAGAAATCGCCTCCGTGTTGCCGTGCAGCTCCGCCTGCTGCGGCATCCGGGCTTCGGCCTGCGCGACTGGGAAGGAGTGCCGGACGAGATGCTGCGCTATGTCGCGATGCAGCTCGCCGTTCCGGCAGACGTCTATCTCGACTATGGGCGTCGGCGGCAGACTCGCGAAAGACATACCCGGGAGGTGGTGCTGCGGCTCGGGCTGCGCGCATCGGGGCGGGCCGACGTGCCGCTGATGGTGGATCTCGCGGCGGAAGCCTCGTGGTCGACGGACAGAGGCTTGGACATCGCGGCAACGCGAGCGTTCAGAACTGCGCGGCAAGGCCACAGAGCCTCGTCCGCAAACAGTCGATGAAATCACCGTGGGGTCTCGGCACCGATCGGCACCGCAAGTTGCCGGATATCGCACAATACCGAGTGGCCGCGACTGGGTGCCGATGCACATTCAGCTTTTGCGCACCTGCCAGGCGAGCCAAGCGATGGCTGCACCAACACTGATCAGTTCGATGCCGAGCAAGAAGCCGATCAGCCACACCGCCGTCACCGGCAGGTTTGCCCACAGGATCAGCGAAAGCAGGATGCCGACCAGCCCGCTGGCCAGCAACCAGCCCCAATTTGGGAAGGGCCGGATCGTAAGGGCGAAGACGACTTTCGAGATGCCCTCCATCATGAAGAAGACGATTAGTAGCAGCGCGATCGTCACCATTCCCTCTGCCGGATTGCGCAGGAACAGGAAGCCGACCAGCACGGCAAGGATGACGGAGATGAGCTGCAGCCAAAAATGCGGCACGTGGCGTGCGCCGATCAGGCTGAGCCCCTGCAGCACGCCGCTGATGATGAGCAGCCACCCGAGCAGGACGACCACGGCCGCTGAAGAGATGACCGGGTAGACGATTGCCAGGACACCGGCTGTAATCAGCAGCACTCCCTCCACCAGATACCAAAGCGAGTAGCGCTTGACGGTCTGCCGCATCGCCTCGCGGAAGACCTCCGCGGCGGCGTCCAATGACATCGACATAGCGTCCCTCCATGTTCGCGCCGGCCACGGTCAAGAGGCGGGCCTCACCGGCGGAGGTTGTCGGCTAACGCAAAGTAATCCCGGTGACGCCTTCAAGGCGATCAGAATGCGCTCAAACTACCGCATCCTCCGAGATCCCCGAGATGGCAATAATCCTATCCCGGCATATGAACGCTGTCTATTGAGGCATCGGAGAACGCGGCAAATCGGTGTTGCGTGCAGCGAAAGCCCTATTCGGATGAGAATCGGGCTGCGACGCCCAATCGGCACGGCAAACGCCTGATTTCATGTGGTACTGGGGGCGCCACAAGCCGGCGCTTTTCACAAAGATCTGCGTGTGGATCGGCGCCAGGTCGTGACCCCTCAATATCACGAAATATCCGGCACTTACCGCGCCGATCGGCGCCGAGACGCCATGCCGATCGACAGCCAAAGCTGGACGCAATCGCCGATACGGCGCGGGGCTTCAACAGCAACTGATCCCGACACACCCGGCCGCCCCGACCGGCTTGGCACTATCCTTTCGGTTAATGCGCGCATACAGAAATATTATCTCCTACAAGCCGCGTTCGGCAAACGATTGTGATGTCGAAGCGATCCCCTCGCTCGACAACCCCCAGCGGCCCGCCCCCGTTTGTCCCCCACCGGCCCGGCGGGCCGCCCCTACCGGCTGGGATATGTTCCTGGCCACCATTCATATCGGATTTGCTACAATTTCGACGCGTCGCGGCAGAGGTTGCGGCGTGGCGACCCGGCCGTCCCCCGGAGCCCTCGGAGGCTTATGCCTACCCCCTCCGCCGCCGGCCGGGCGTCTTAATCGCTCCCGACACCGCACCCGACGGGTCGGCTTCATCCGTTCAGGTAGGCATCCCACAGCAGGCATGCGTGCTACATTCGCCTGACAAATCAATTGTGCGCACAGACTGCGGCTCGGCCTAACCCACACGCAGTCACTCGGCCGGGTCGCACCCCTCCCCCGATCCCGTCCGGCGGACGCATCGCGGCCGGCCGCGCGCGTTCGTCAACCGCCCCAAAAGTCACCAACACCACCCTAGATTTGTTGCACTTCTGCAACGCCACCTGTCATCGTTCGCACAGCAGCGGCTCGATCGCCTCCTTGAAATAGATCCGGTCGGCGTCGTCGACCTTGGCGGCGATGCGCAGCCGGCGGCCCGAGCGCCGCGCGATCTCGATCGCACGGTCGGGGCGCTTCTCCGGCGAGATCCGCCCGAGGAAGGCGAGGTAGCCGTCCCGCGGCGCGACGGGGATGTGGTAGGTGTCCTCAGCGATGCCGTGATGCACCGTCGCTACCCAGTTCGCATCCGGCAGTGGCGCCCGCTGCGAGTCCGAGATCGAGACCAGCGGATAGTCGGGCCAGCGCCGGTACACCTCGGGCAGATCTTTCAGATCCAGCCGGCCGTGCAAGGTGGTTACCGTCCGGTGAGCGATCTCCTCGAACACAGGGAAATGGAGCATGTCGACATGGAAATGCAAGATGTCGAACTCGCTCGCTCGCCGCCGCAGATCATGCAGCATCGCCAAGTGTGCGGCCAAATCGGATTTGAGCGGGCTCGGGTCGAGGCGGATCGCCTGGTCGCGCACTGGGACCAGTCGGGCCTTCGACTGGGCGTCGGCGCTGGAGAACAACGTGACGTCGTGGCCGAGGGCGACCAGCGTGTCGGAGAGATGAGCGACGATCCGTTCGGTGCCGCCATAGAGCCGGGGCGGCACTGCTTCATAGAGGGGAGCGACCTGGGCGATCTTCATCGTCGAACCTAATGATGATTGGGGCGATGAAATCGGCAGGCATCGCAAATCCCGTACGGGATACGACCTGCCACAGGCAGAGGCGGTGGACAGAAGCAGCTAACGGCGCACGCTGCTCACTGCTCTTCCGCCATGGGGCTGGGCAGCGCGCGAAACCGCGGTCAACTGTCCTGCCGAAGGCATCGGCCGCCGGGGCGTCGGTGATGCACGCCGAGACAGTCTCGCGACACGGGTAGGCGGATACGCCTGCCGCAGAACTTCGGAGACGAAGGTATTGGCGAAGTCCGACGACGCTTCAGGATGCATCTGGCGGAACACCTCCAAGGCTTTGTCGCACGCGGTCCATTCGTCGGCCCCAGCCTCCCGGCTGGAGCGATAGGCGGCGAGCACACGTGCCCCGATCGATGAAGCGGAACTGGTCATGCTGGTCCTTCCTGTTTCAGCCTGCGAACTGGGATGTGCCGATTACGAGCGTCCGCTGGGGCTTGATGAGAGCTGTCGCTGGTGGCGGTCAGGCACAAAGCCTCCACCCGCCACCAGCTTCGTCTCAGTAGTCCACGCCCGCGCCGTGCGCCGGGGTCTCCGCCGCCTTCTTCGGCAGCTCGGCTACCATCGCCTCGGTGGTGATCAGGAGGCCGGCGACAGATGCCGCATCCTGTAGCGCCGTCCGCACGACCTTGGCCGGGTCGATGATGCCCTTGGCGTACATGTCGCCGTATTCGCCGGTCTGGGCGTCGAAGCCGAAGGCATGGTCGCGGCTCTCCAGAACCTTGCCCACGATCAGCGATCCGTCCTCCCCGGCGTTGAGAGCGATCTGCCGTGCTGGCGCCTGCAGGGCGCGGCGGACGATGTCGATGCCGGTTCGCTGGTCGTCATTGTCCGGCGTCAGCCGGTCGAGGACCTTGGCCGCGCGCAGCAGGGCGACGCCGCCGCCCGGCAGGACGCCTTCCTCCACCGCCGCTTTGGTGGCGTGCACTGCGTCATCGACCCGGTCCTTGCGCTCCTTCACCTCGACCTCGGTGGCGCCGCCGACGCGGATCACCGCCACACCGCCCGCCAGCTTGGCCAGACGCTCCTGCAGCTTCTCACGGTCGTAGTCCGAGGTGGTCTCCTCGATCTGCGCCCGGATCTGGGCGATCCGGGCCTCGATCTCGTTCTTGAAGCCGGCGTCGTCGACGATCGTGGTGTTCTCCTTCTCGATCACCACCTTCTTGGCCCGGCCCAGCATGTCGAGCGTGACATTCTCGAGCTCGATGCCGAGATCCTCTGAGATCGCGGTGCCTCCGGTCAGGATCGCAATGTCCTCCAGCATCGCCTTGCGCCGGTCGCCGAAGCCCGGGGCCTTGACCGCTGCGACCTTCAGGCCGCCGCGCAGACGGTTCACCACGAGCGTCGCCAGCACCTCGCCCTCGACATCCTCGGCGATGACCAGCAGGGGCTTGCCCGACTGCACCACCGTCTCGAGCAAGGGAATGAGCGCCTGCAGCGAGGACAGCTTCTTCTCATGGATCAGGACATAGGCGTCCTCGAGCTCGACGCGCATCTTCTCGGGGTTGGTGACGAAGTAGGGCGAGACGTAGCCGCGGTCGAACTGCATGCCCTCGACGACTTCGAGCTCGGTGGCGAGGCTCTTGGCCTCCTCGACCGTGATCACGCCCTCATTGCCGACCTTCTGCATGGCCTCGGCGAGGAAGCTCCCGATCTCGGCATCGCCGTTGGCTGAGATGGTGCCGACCTGCGCGATCTCGTCATTCCGGGTGATCCTGCGCGCATTGGCCTGGAGGTCGGCGACGATCGCCTCGACCGCGGCGTCTATACCGCGCTTCAGGTCCATCGGGTTCATGCCGGCCGCGACGGCCTTGGCCCCCTCCTTGACGATAGCCGACGCCAAAATGGTCGCGGTCGTGGTGCCATCACCGGCCAGGTCGCTGGTCTTCGACGCGACCTCGCGCACCATCTGCGCGCCCATGTTCTCGAACTTGTCCGAGAGCTCGATCTCCTTGGCGACGGTGACGCCGTCCTTGGTGATCCGAGGCGCGCCGAATGACTTGTCGATCACCACGTTGCGGCCCTTCGGGCCGAGCGTGACCCTGACCGCGTCCGCCAGTATCTCGACCCCGCGCAGCATCCGCTCCCGCGCGTCGGTGGAAAACTTCACATCCTTTGCAGCCATGTTCACCACTCCTCAATGAGACACGACCACGTGTATGGGTCAGGCGGCCTTCTTCAGCGAGGCGCCCTCAAGGACGCCCATGATGTCGGATTCCTTCATGATGAGGACTTCCTGACCGTCGATCTTGACTTCGGTTCCCGACCATTTGCCGAACAGCACCCGGTCGCCGACCTTCACATCGAGCGGCACGAGCTGCCCGCGCTCATTCCGGGCGCCGGGGCCGACGGCGATGACCTGGCCTTCCTGCGGCTTCTCCTTGGCAGTGTCGGGAATGATGATGCCGCCCTTGGTCTTCTCCTCCTGGTCGAGGCGCCGGACGGCCACACGATCGTGCAGCGGACGGAACGTCATTGCGGACTCCTGTCTTGCGAACATCGTCTCGAGATCACGAGCGGACACCACCGGATATGCCGGGCTCCAACTCGCCTGAGGCGACGTGGGAATGGCAAAAAACGGCTTCAAGAACCCCCGGCAAAATTTTTGGCACTCTCGATGATGGAGTGACAAGCCATGGAATTTGCAGCATAAATTCGAGGTGCGCGATGCCCTGGACCCGACTCAAAAGCCTCTACCTGCACCTGCCCCGCGGCCCCCCCATGCACGAGCGCCGGCCTACTCTTGAAAACACCACACCATTCCCCAAATCGATCATCGCCAAGGCCATAAAGGCTTGGTGCGGGCCCCGGAGTGGTCCGGCGCCTGCTTCGTATCCATGTTGCTCGAGCGAGGATGTGGCTATGGAGAACTCACCTTTACGGGCGCAAACTGGCCGCCATGATCACGGCGCGACCGGCGCTTCCTCACCCTCGGCGACAGCGATTCGAGGCCCCCTCGATGTGCTCCGGCACGACGGCCTGACATTCGAAGACAAGCGGGCGGTGCTAGCTTCATGCGCTTCGGATGCCTGTGCCGTGGAAGCGGCACCCGCTCTCAGGCGCATACCAGTGACCGGCCAAGTCGTGCAGATCGACGACATATTCGACGCGTTGAAGGCGCTTGATCTGCACGCCGTCCAGCGATCGCCAGAAGAGCGCGGCCTCTCAGCCGCTCTTGGATCGCGGCCTCCGGAGCATCTCGGGCACCGCTGTTCCGTGGGCCGCGACCTCGCTTCGGCGACCGTCGGATCCTAGCCAACCCGGTCGAATCAGCGTCGGACGTCCGGCCGCTTTGAGCGGTCGGGCAGACCTCTGCTCAAGGAGTGACGTCATGCCCAGCTTCCACAATCCGTTCGAGGCTCTCTTGGCCATCCAGAGGGCTCTCGAAGCACGAAGAGCCAGCGACTGGCTTGGTACCCGCACGGCCGCCGCCGGAGCCTTTCCACCGATCAACATCTTCCAGCAGAACGACGATTTCATCGCGATCGTCGAGTTGCCGGGCGTTCAGAAGGAGGACATCGACATACAGGTAAAGGAGAACACCATCCGCATCTCTGGTCGCAAGAGCCTGAGTTTCGATGAAGGGTCGAGCATCCATAGGCGAGAGCGGGTCTGGGGCGATTTTGACCGGACGCTGTCGGTACCGATCAGGATCGAGTCCGATGCCGTGACGGCCGAATATCGCAATGGTGTGCTTGCGCTGTTCATTCCTCGCGCTGCAAGCGACAAACCGCGCGCCATTGCCATCAACTAAACCAAGGAGAGCTCAGATGAAATCGCGGCAGGAACTGCAGGTTCAGCAAAAGCGGGAAGTGGATAAAACCGAAGAAAGCACAATCCCATCACGGACGTATCTGCCGGTGACCGACATTTTTGAAAGTGATCGGGCGCTTACAGTTGTCCTCGAGATGCCGGGCGTCACACGCGAGAACGTGGATATCAGTGTGGAAAAGGACGTACTGCGCATCGATGGACGAATTGACCACTCACGATATCAGGATCTGAAGCCTGTCTACACCGAGTACAACATTGGACATTACGTCCGCAGCTTTCAGTTATCCAGTGCGATTGACCAAAAGGGTATCAGTGCCGAGTTAAAAGACGGTGTGATGACACTGGTGCTTCCAAAGGTGGAGAAGGCCAGACCGCGGAAGATCGAGATCGCATAAACTTGCCCGGCCCTGACCTCAAGCTGCCGTCCAGGCGCTTCGCGCTGATCTTGGCCGGTCCCCCTGCTAAAGGCGACGCTGTTGCCCGGGCGCGGCCTTCAGCAGGGGGACCGGCCGGCCTCGCGGGACGCTCTGGACGACGACCTATCGTGAAATCGTTGGTGCTTGTCCGCTCAACGGCCGGTTGACGGCTCTGCCGATCAGCGTTTTTGGTGATGTCCGGAAACGCGTCCGTTTGACGGATCGCCACCGATGACCGCTCTTTGCGGCCGCGATCGGCCTGGGCCGGCTGGAAAAGGAATGCGGGCCAAGAGAAGGGCTGCCGCGGCGCGCGCTTTGATTATCAAGCGACATCCGGAACTGGACCCCGCATTGCCTCACGTTGAATGTTACCGGATAGGATTGCTGCCTCAGGTTGAGTGGTACCCCCGTCGCCATCCTGGTTCGGGGGCGGTGGATGGCGAGGCAGCTCAGCATGGCGACGCGGTCGGAACTGGTGGGGGCGATCGTCGGTCGCTATCGTGCGAGCGACCGGTCCGGCAAGCAGCGAATCCTGGACGAGTTCGTCGCCGTCAGCGGCTACCATCGTAAGCATGCGATCCGGGTGCTCTCTGGCCGCCCGGCGAAGCCGCCATCCGAGCGGCGAGCCGTCTGCTACGGTGGTGCGGTCCGGGACGCATTGGTGGTGCTGTGGGAGGCATCCGACCGCCTCTGCTCGAAGCGTTTGATGCCGTTGATTCCCGTGCTGCTGCCGGCGCTGGAGCGGCACGGCCGGCTCGATCTGGACGCCGAACTTCGCGGCAAGCTGCTGGCCGTCAGCGTAGCGACGATGGACCGCCTGCTGTCTGAGGTGCGCGTCGTCGCCCGCGGTGGCTTGCGCCGGCGTGCCGGGCTGAGCTCGGCGGTGCGGCGCTCGGTGCCGGTCCGCACCTTCGGCGATTGGGGCGATCCGCCGCCGGGCTATGCCGAGGTCGACTTCGTGGCTCATTCCGGCGCGTCGGCGTCCGGCAGCTTCGTGCAGACCATGGTGCTGACCGACATCGCCACGGGCTGGACCGAGTGTGTGCCGGTGCTGCTGCGGGAGAGCAGCCTGGTGATCGCGGCCCTCGAGCAGGCGCGAGCGCTGTTCCCCTTTCCCCTGCTGGGCGTGGACTTCGACAACGACAGCGCCTTCATGAACGAGCTCGTGGTGTCCTGGTGCCGGAGCCAGGGGCTGGAGGTGACCCGGGCCCGGGCGTATCGCAAGAACGACCAGGCCTGGGTGGAGCAGAAGAACGGCGCCGTGGTCCGCCGGCTGGTGGGCTACGGCCGGTGCGAAGGCATGGACGCGGCGGCCGCGCTGGTTCGCCTCTATGCCGCGGCGCGGCTGCACGGCAACCTGTTCCAACCTTCGTTCAAGCTGCGGGAAAAGACCCGGATCGACATAGAGCCCGACCACGTCATGCAGCTTGGCGACGAAGGCGGGATCGGTCGAAAGCTTGAAGGCGCGCCAGCGATGCGGCGCCAGACCGTGCGCCTTCCAGATCTCCTGCACCGTCGAGACGGCGAGGCCGCAGGCCTTGGCCATGGCCCGCACCGTCCAATGGGTCGCCTCGTGCGGCGGCTCCGTCTGGCACAGGCGCACCACCTCGGCCACCCGTTCCGACGTGACCGGGGCGCGGCCGGGCGGGCGCGTCTTGTCCCGCAGCAGGCCGTCCACACCCTCGGCCATGAAGCGCTCCTGCCAACGCCAGACCGCTGTCTTGGACACCCCCGCCTCGCGCATGATCGCGGTCGTGCCCACCCCTGCGGCGCTGAGAAGCACGATCCGGGCTCGCCAGACATGCTTCTGCGGCGTGTTGCGGTCCGCAACCACCGCTTCCAGCCGGCGGCGGTCCTCGGCGGTGGACCCGGCGGCAGCGACCGTCGCGCTTCGGCGTTTCGCCAAACGGCGGCGAGCGCCCGAGATCCAGCTGGCGAGCCTGGGCGTGTTCCCAGGGCCGCCCTCCGTCCTGTTCGCCGCGCCGGTGGTCACGGTCGAGCTGCTCGCCCTGCACCGCGACTATCACCAGACGAGCTGGGCGTCAGGACCGCGCTGCTGGGCGCACTACCTGCCCGGCAGCTGGGTGCCGCATGTCACCCTCGGCGAAGGGATTCGGCCCCTGGCGGTGCAGACGGCGATGCTCGATGCGATCGCGGCCTGGCGACCACGTCCGGCGGTGCTGCACCGGCTGTCGCTGGTCCGGTTCCACCCGGTCGAGCCGCTGTGGTCGACGAAACTCGCGCCGGCGGATCCGTGAGGGGGAAGAGGAGGGAAGGGGAGCATGGAAGACGATCTCGCGGCGCCCGAACCGGGCGAGACGACGGCGGCCGCGATCCTGCCGGACGGCGCCCTGACCGAGGCCCAGCAAGCGGAGATCCGCCGCCTGGCCGCCCGCGCAGACGCACTGGTCGAGGCCTCGCTGTCGGCCAACACCCGCAAGGCCTATGGCTCGGCCTGGCGACAGTGGAGCGAGTGGTGCCTCGGCTTCGGCCTCGATCCAACCGGAGCCGGTCCGGTGCCAATCGCCGATGCCTCTTGGCTGGCGATGCACCTCACCGCGCTGTCGGAGAACCGCAAGCTCTCGACCATCGAGCTGCGGCGCGCCGCGGTGCTGGAGATCCGGCGCCGGTTGGGTTTCCCGCTACACTTCGACGACGCCCAGTTCCGGGCCTTCCTCACCCCTGGGAATTGGGGTTTGGACCCCGACCGGAATGTGCGCCTCAGCGTTGTGTCGCCCGAGACATGTTGTGCCCACACGACATCGCCGGATCTTTCCTCGAATCACCACTTTGGAGCACTGAGCCTGCGATTTTATCGCACAACTGCCGCTTCAATCGTGCAAGCCGCAGCAACACCAAGTCAGCTGGATTTGAATTGTCATTTGCGTGCTGGATAAAAGAAGCCATTGCCCTATGGAATTCCAAGTTGCTGGACACCAGTCCCCGCGATGGCCTCGTCGTCACCGCTCGGAGCTTCAATCACGCAATGTCCGCAGTCGCGCAAGAAGTCGGAGATCCAGAGGCGGATCCAGAACGCGTCCTCGACCACCAGGATTGTCAGCGCGGGCCGTCCGCCCCCCGCGATTTGGCATCGGTCATCATCAACCCTTGCGACAGGACGCCAGCAGATCGCAGCGATGCCAACCCGTCGCCAAGGGTCGGTGTTCCCACGGCCGAACCTCACGTTACGCCGCGCCCAGTGGGTAGCCCGGGAAGAGGGAGCTTGCGATGGCCTGCCGTTCCTACCATCGCCTCGAACGGATGAACGACAATCCGGACTGACGCAGCGCGGTCGCGCCGGCAGATGGCCCGGAATGGGTTTGGTGACCCCATAAACGCGGACGATTGACCAGACGAGCCGACTCAGCGCCATCCCGCGTCTGTAGGTGAACTGCCCGGAACTGGCACCCCTTTTGACCCATTTCTTTCATGAACTGGGATCTGCCTCCTTTGGATCAACTTTTGCCCGGATCAAGCGGAAGCCGGAGGCACAAGGTTTTGCGAGCGGCTCACTGTATTGTTCAGGCGAGGACCGGCGGACCGATCAAGAGGTATAGAGTCATGCCCTATGTCCTTCACATTCCGGGAGCACAGCCACACGCTCTTCGCTGGAGCGATAGACATCATCGGTCGAGCTATGGATCTGCTGCCCTGCTCTACCAAGAAGGCGGTGCGATGCTCGATGGAACGATGTTCCGGCTCCTGCGCGATTGCCGCGGCGCTTGGCTGGAGACGGACAACCTGATCGGGCTCGAAAGGCGTTGCACCTGACCGAGGATGAATTCCCGGCACCCCGCGGTGACCCACTTCAAAAATACTCTGAAGGCTAGAACTGCAACCCAAGCATGGGAAATACTGAGACCGGCAAGGAGATTCTGCCAAAACCGGTTTGATCGGATCGGCGGCCGTCAACTTGACCACAGTGCTCTGTATCTTGTCGCAACGGGATCCGGCTTCCAGGAGGCCGACATTGAGTGAAGAATTCAAGCCTAATCGGAACCTGGCTGTGGCCATGGCCGATGCGGCGCTGCGCGCCGAGGTGGCACGCTTCCGGACACCGAACCTGCCGCGGGCGGTCTGGCAGCTGGCTTCGACGCTCGCCGGCTTCGTCGCGGTCTGCGCGACGATGTATGCCAGCTTCGGGGTATCGTACTGGCTGACGCTGGGGCTGGCCGTGATCGCCGCCGGCCTCACGGTGCGCCTCTTCATCATCCAGCATGACTGCGGCCATTCGTCTTTCTTCAGCTCGCGCCGCGCCAACGTGGTGATTGGCCGCCTGTGCGGCCTGATCACCTTCACGCCCTTCGCGAATTGGCGCCGCCAGCATGCAGGGCATCACGCCGTCTGGAACAACCTCGACCGGCGCGACAGCGGGGCGGACATCTATTCGACCTGCCTCACCGTGTCGGAATACCAGGCCCTGACTCCGCGCCGTCGCTTCCTGTACCGGCTGAGCCGCCATCCGGTGGTTACCGGACTGCTGCTGCCGCCGCTGGTCTTCCTGCTGCTGTACCGGATTCCGTTCGACACGCCGAAGGATTGGCGCCGGGAACGGCTGTCGGTCCATGCCACCAATGCCGGCATCGCCGGTCTTTTCGTCGGCCTCGGGCTGATCCTGGGGTTCGAGCGCGTGCTGCTGGTCCAGCTGCCGATCATGATCATCGCCTCGATCATCGGCGTCTGGCTGTTCGCGGTTCAGCATCGCTTCGAAGAGACCCTGTGGCAGCGGGATGCCGATTGGACGTTCGGCGCGGCCTCGCTGCAGGGATCATCCTACCTGAAGCTGCCGCGGATTCTGCAATGGTTCACCAGCAATATCGGGTTCCACCATATCCACCATCTCAACCCGCGCATTCCCAATAACCGCCTGCCGGCCTGCCACGCCGCTATCCAGCAGTTGCATGCCGTGCCGAGCCTGAGCCTGTGGGATGCCCTGCGCGCGCCGTTCTTTGCGTTGTGGGACGAGCAGCGGCAGCAGATGGTTGGCTTCCCTAGAAGGTCCAGCTGACCTGCGGATCGGTGTCAAGCTCGATCGCCCGCACCGGCATCGGCGCGGCGGACTTCTCGGCGCACACCGTGCGCGCGGACATGATGACCGCCGCCGACCTGCTCGGCGTCGCGCTCGAGAAGTCCATGGAGCACGCCCGCTGGAAGAGCTACAGCTCGGCCCGGATCTATCTGCGTCATGAGAGTCTTTGGGTGGGAAATTTTTTGGGAAGGTTGCTGTCCGACGGTTGAACAGAAGCTCCCTTCACTGGATGCCTCAGCCCCGCCTCGGCGGGTTCTTTTGAGGCCCCGGCGAAAGTCACCGGCGACGAGGCGTCGGGTGCTGGCGCGCCTCGCCGTCGGCCCCGATCCCGTGCTCGAGATCAGGTCCGCTGATCAAGGTCAGCGGCAATGGACGAGAATGATCGACCGGCCGTCGCGTGTCAGGTTGGCCGTTCGGACATGAGCCCGATCTGCCCGTGCGACGGCTGCCCTTCGTGGACGCCGACAGGCATCAGGACCTTGTCTCTCGACGTCGTCAGGGACTCAGCGCCCGCCGCCTCAACCGCGAGCCAATGCTTGAACGTCATCCGGATGCCCTCGGCGAGACCGGTCGTGGGGGACCAGCCGAGGGACGCCATCTTGCTCACGTCCAGGAGCTTCCGTGGTGTCCCGTCCGGTCGGCTGCTGTCGAAGCTGAACCCGCCTTCGTAGCCCACGATTTCGGCAATCAGCGCGGCCAGCTCAACGATCGTGATGTCGGACCCGGCGCCGATGTTGATCGGAGTCAGCTGATCATAGCGCTGCATCACCACCACGCAGGCATCGGCGAGATCATCGACGTGGAGGAATTCGCGCCGCGGCCGGCCCGAGCCCCACAGTGTGACGACAGGCTGGCCTTGGACCTTCGCCTCATGGATACGGCGGATCAGCGCCGGCAGCACATGCGACGTCTCCAGATCGAAATTGTCGTTCGGGCCATAGAGATTGGTCGGCATCACCGAGACGAAGCGGCAACCATACTGCCGCACATATGCCTCGACCAGCTTCACACCGGCGATCTTCGCGATCGCATAGCCCTCATTGGTCTTCTCGAGCGGGCCGGTGAGCAGCTCGTCCTCGCAGATCGGCTGGACTGCGTCGCGAGGATAGATGCAGCTCGAGCCGAGATAGAGCAGCTTCTCGACCCCGGTCCGGTACGCGCCATGGATCACATTCGCGGTGATCATCAGATTTTCGTACAGGAAGTCCGCGGGATAGATAGCGTTTGCCACGATCCCACCGACCCGAGCCGCTGCCGCGAACACGATCTCAGGCCGCTCCCGTTCCATCCAGGCCTGCGTGGCGGACTGACAGGTCAGATCCAGAGCCGACCGGTCGGCCGTCAGCAGCGTGCAATCCTCGCGCTCGAGCCGGCGCACCAAGGCCGAGCCCACCATACCGTTGTGCCCAGTGACCCAGACACGTTTGCCGCGCAGCTCCACCGGCTGGTCGGCCACTCCGCTCGCCATTCCATTGCTCTCCCGCTGCAAGTTGTCGAGAATGAGAATCAAAATATTTGCTATGCATTTGCTTTGTATTTTATTTTAGCTTGCTGAATCGGCAACGACACCATATTCAAAAGAAGATGCGGCAATCCCCTTGTGACAGGGATGAGCCTGCAGCATTCGATCAGATCGACCCGGCGATGCCATGAGACGATGATGGTGGGACGACTGACCGGAGAACGCGCCTCGCGGATTTGCACCTTCCAGCAACGATGTCGCACGCCGCTTTATTCCCGAGCGTGGCACGGACTGGAACCTGATCGTTGCACTGCCCGTTGGCGGCGCATGGCAAATTGCCTGGACCCATCAGATTGGCGGGTGGTTTTCTCGGATGACGAGGGCACGATGTCCTGCGGCAACTATCTCGGCCGCTTCCGGTTCAAGAGCGGCGGGATCATCCAAATCATCTGGGAACGTGGGCCAAGGCCGGGACCGAACTATTCGACGCTGCACAACGCGGCGCGGAAGGCCTGCTATCGGGCGCTCGGTCGACGCTAGGCACCGTCGCATTTGGAACCCGCCGCAAACCCGTAAAGGGGCTTTGGTGCACGGAGAGGTGCGGCGGGAGTTTCCCCTTGGTCGGTGTCTTCAGGCAACCCGTTCGGTGACGGGCATCCCGAGCTCGGTCATGCGGTTCAGAGCTCGGGTGACGATCGAAGCTTCGGACTGCTGCGCGGGCAGACTCCTCCCGCGGAGGCGATTGCCGAGGACGCGCTTGAGCCGGGGAAAGGTTGCCTCCACGAGGTTGCGGCCTCCGTAGCCGGTGTCCCGTTCCCAGGCACGTCTGCCGTACCGGGCGATGAAACGGAGGTGGCGGCCGCGCTGGCCCAGTGGGTCCACTTCGTCTGCGACGACGATGGACGGTGTCCTGGGCCGAAACATGCCCTGCGGGATCGGCAGGGCCTGGTGCCGGTCGGCCAGCAGCCGATAGGTCGGGGCTCCGTCATGGGCGCCATCGCCGTTGACCCGGCCGATCCGGCCGTCGATCCGCGACAGGAGTTCCGGCACCGCCTGGGTGTCATGGGCATCGCCGTCGGTCAGCGCCTGGGCGAGGATCGTGCCGGTGTTCGGGTCGATCGCGATGTGCAGCTTGCGCCAGCCGGTTCGGCCGGGTGGCGAGCCGCGGCGCCAGAGCTGCAGGCCGGTGCTGTCGATGACCAGGTCGATACCGTCGCCCGCATCGGCCCGGCGATCTGTCTCGAGATGGCGGCCGCGGCGCGACAGCGTAGTGTGGTCCGGCACCGGCAAACTGAGACCGAGCATACCGAAGATCGAGCCGACCAACCCCTCGGTCCGGCGCAGCGCCAGCCGGAACACCGCCCGGACCGTGAGCGCCGCCTCTATCGCCGCGTCTGAATAGAGCCGGCCGCCACCGCCGCGCCAGGCACCAAGCGCCGACGGCGAGATCCAGATCGTCAGTTCGCCGCGGCGGATCAGGGCCCGGTCATAGGCCGGCCAGTTCCGGACCGCATATCGAGCCCGCCTCGCCCCGCTCCGATGCCTGCTCACCGTCGCCGCCTCTACAGCCAACTTGGGCCAGCCTCGCCGTGCACCAAAGCCACGGCAAGGCAATGGCGGAGCCGGTCGCACCTCCGCTGAAACCCGCCAGGACACCGCGCGCCCGGAAACAGCGGCCGCATAGGCATAGTGCCCAGGAGGGAGCGGCAGCCCGGGCCGCCGCACCCTGCCGTCCCGAGGGGACGGCGACGGGATTTCCGGATCGTCCCGAGGCCGTGTGGAAAGGCGTGTTTGGTGAGCGCGGGCCCGGTTTTGTAGACGTGCTGCTGTCGAAGCGGGTTCGGCAGCTCCGATATCAGGTCCGGATCGCCTGGAGCAGACCCGGGACACCCAGGATGGAGATCACGCGCTTGAGGTTGTAGGCGAGAACCTGGAGGCTCATCTCGGTGCTGACCCGGTTCAGCCCACGGGTCAGGAAGTGAGTGGCTCCCATCCAGGCCTTGAGGGTGCCGAAGGGGTGCTCGACCGTCTGGCGGCGGATGCGCATGGCGTCCGGTGTCCGATCCAGCCGCTCCTGCATGGCGTCGATGACAGCTTCGTGCTCCCAGCGCTTGATGCGGCGCTCCTGGCCGGTCGTGCATTGCGGCTTGATCGGACAGGTGGAGCAAGTGCTGGCCTAGTAGGTGCGCAGGGTCAGCCCGTTTTCGACGCTGTCGAACCGCCAGGTCAGCCGCTCCCCGGCCGGGCAGCGATAGACATTGTCCTGGGGGATGTAGACGAAGTCCTGCTTGCCGAACCGTCCTTCGGCCTTGGCGCCGGAGGTCAGCGGCTTGGGCACGAGCGGCGTCATGCCGGCCTGGTCACAGGCCAGGATCTCCTCGTTTTTGAAGTAGCCGCGGTCAGCGATGACGGTCAGCGCCTCAAAGCCCCCGGCGTCTCGTGCCTGCTGCGCCATCTTCGAGAGCTGGGCGCGGTCGCTGCCAACATTGGTCACCTCATGGGTGATGATCAGGTGGTGCCTGGCATCGACCGCGGCCTGCACGTTGTAGCCGACGATGCCGGTGCCCTTGCCGCTGGTCGCCATCGACCGCGCATCCGGGTCGGTCAACGAGACCTGCTGGTCGGGAGCTGCCCGGACCGCTTCCTCCATCGCCCGGAATTGCTGCACCTGCGTCCGCAGCACCGCGATCTTCTCCTTCAGCCGCGCCGACTTCGCCTGCGCCACCTCGCCTTCCTGCCGGTCTGCGGCATCCATCGCCGACAGGTACCGCGCGATGTTGGCCTCGATCTGCTCGAGCCGGCTTCGCAGCTTGGCCGGGGTGTAGTTCTTGTCGCGGTTGTTGACCGCCTTGAACTTGCTGCCGTCGATCGCGACCACGGCCTCGGAGAACAGGTTCAGTTGCCGGCACAGCAGCACGAAGTGCCGGCAGGTCGCCTGGATCGCCGGTCCGTTGTCCCGGCGGAAGTCGGCGATGGTCTTGAAGTCCGGCATCAGCCGGCCGGTCAGCCACATCAGTTCCAGGTTGCGCTGCGTCTCCCGCTCCAGCCGCCGGCTCGACGCGATCCGGTTCAGATAGCCGTAGAGATAGATCTTGAGCAGCGTGGCCGGGTGGTACGACGGCCGGCCGGTTGCCTCCGGCACCACTCCAGCAAAGCCCAGCCCCGCCAGATCCAACTCTTCGATGAAGGCCTCGACGGCGCGAACCGGGTTGTCCTCGCCGACATAGTCGTCCAAGCAGTCCGGCAACAGCGTGACTTGGCGGCGGTCCCGGCCCTCGACGAAACGCTTCACGCCTGCCCCCCCGCTCAGCCCTCCGGCAGTCTATCAGACCGGAGTCTTTTCACACGACCTGTCCCCTTTGCTGACCTTCCCCGCTTCCCGGGAGCGGGCATCCGCTACGACGCAGTAGGCCTCGAGGCCGGATCTTCGCGAATAGGCCAGGTCAGTCCCTTAGCCGACCTTCGACAAGCGGTGTGGTTTCTCGACGGCGGAGGCCGGCCGAATCGCTGCCGGCGGGGTTCGGCCGTCCCCAGATTCTCATTGGGCGGTCAGACTTGAGAGCCCCTGCGCGCGCGTCACCGGCGGCGGATTCCATTTGCCGGTGAGGGCTTCTGATTTCGGGGCGTAAAGGCGCATGGTCAGGTTGAATGGTCCCTTCGGGGCAGGAAGCCAGTTGGCCTCATCGTCTTCGCCGGGGCTTTCGTTCTGGATATAGAGAGTCAGCGACCCGTCCGGATTCATTTGGAATGGCATCCAGCTGCTGACGGCGAAACGATCGAGGCTATTCGCCACCTGGAAGCCTTCGGGATCGTAAAGCGTGATGGACCAAAAGGCATTGACTGGCGGCGCAGAATCCTTCTCGAAGGTGATCGTGTATTTGTTCGTTCCGTCGAGTAGCCTGCCGTCTTCGTCGCCAAGATTCAAGGGATAGATCGCATCTTCCGGAAGGTTGGCGCCCAGGCCCAACTGCGAGACAATGGCGCGCTTGAGATAGTAGTTGCCGTAAACGCCCATCGTATCGGTGTTGACCGACCAATGATTCGCAACCCGGGCAAGGGTTGGGACCTTCCACGCCATCAGATGTTGCGCCGTCGCCGGGGCCGCTTCGAGCGACGCCTTGACCGCCGGAGAGACGCCATCGAGCTCGAAGCTTTTCCCGGGCTCGATGCCGATGCGCTTCATCTGGGCAATGATCGGCTCGTCGGTAATGTGGGGCGGGTGCAGCTTGAGCAACTCGGCCGCGTAGGCAAAGTATTGGCCGGCCGGCATGGTATCGACCTGGATCTTCGGCGGCGTCTTCATGTCGACGGCGGGGTCGGGCTTGACCTCGACCGGCTTCGCCGGCTCGCCCCATTCGGAGAGCGGCGTGATCTTGTAGCCCGCCTGGATCTTGTGGACCGCGTCATAGTCCGGCGGGCCGTCCGTCTTGGTGCGGCCGATGATCCAGACGTACGGCGTGGGCGCGTCGATGCGCTGCGTGTCCTCCGGCAGTTTGAATTCCTCGACAAACTTGTCGCGCAGGTCGGGTCGCCAGCCGGGCGGCGCCACGAGGTAGTTGGCCGCCTGCGTTCCCGTGGTGCGCCAACCGGGTGAAGCAAACACGTCGGTCCACATGTCAAGCATCGGCAGCAGATAGTAGCGCCCATTGGTGTCTGGCGCGGAGACGACCACCGGCCCCTTCGTGAGATCGAGCCATCCGGAAGAGTAGAGCGTGTCGAAGTTCGGTCGCACCACCGCCTTCATGTTCGCTGGCGGAAATTCCGGAATGTTGATGAATTGGTTCATCGGGCCGCCGATCGATGTCGGGCCCGGCTTGACGTTGGTGAGTTGCTTGCGGGTCACGTCCATCGTCACCAGCGGGTAAAAGTAGATGTACGCATCGACCGCGATGCTCTGGGCCTCCTGCTCGGAGATCGGCGGCGCGGCATTCTGGGCCGCGGCCGGCGAGGCATCGATCATCACAAGGGAGGCAAGAACAAATAGTGAGGATGCAAGTGATTTTATGGTCGCCATTTGCGGTTCTCCGTCACATTTCGAAGATCTGCTTGCCTAAGGTTTGAGCTTTGCTTTCTGGTATCGGCGTTGAATTTATTTGCGGAATTGCCTTAGTAGCAGGGCGGGTAGGGGTAGTAGCCGCAGGGCGGGTGGTAGTACGGATGGGAATATGGCGCGGTCGCTGCGCCATACCACGCGGCCCGATACGCGGCGCGGCGCCAGACGCCGAAGATGTCAATGAAGATCGAGGCCGGGCCTTCGGCTCCAGCCAGGTCGCCCTCCAGGATCTCGACGTTGAATGTCAGGGTGTCGCCGCTGAGCTTCGGATCCTTCAGAACGAGAACGACATCGCTCACGCCCGAAGCGTCACTGCTCAATACCGACACCGTGGCGTTGGGCGGATCCCTGTCGAAGGTCCCAGTCCCCGGCGTCCACTCCCGCATCAGATCGGCGGTGAGCGCATGCCCTGCCGCGCGGACCGGGCGGTCGGCGAACAGGATGGAGTTCGGCGCCACCCCGGTCAGTGTCAGCGTCATCCCTTCGAGTCTGGCGCCGCGCGAATTCATCACGATCAGCGACGGCACGATCTCCTTCTTGGCCGGTGCCCCGATCGTCTTCTCAGCGGGCTCGGAGATGGCATCCTGCGCCAGCGCCGGGACTGGCGCGCAGAGCAACCCGACCACTGCTGCGACGAAGCAAGCAGCCGGAGCAATCCGGGCTCGCTTGCCGTCGACAGGACGTGGAATGTGCATGACGTCGCCTCCCTGGTTTCCGTCGCGCGGTCTGCCGCATGGCCACGGCCGCTGATGGTTGAGCTGTCGAATTCGACTTCTCGGATGCGAGACCGCGCGCGGCGTTGCACTTCCTACCTTCCGCCGGCCAGCTCGCTCGTCACGTCGTCCTGGCTCCTCATTCAATGTCGGCAATCCGACCCAGTGGCCGCGATCAGAATCGGAAGGTGACGCCGAGAACCGGCCCGTAGAGCGCCAGATCGTCGAGGGGCGCGTGGCCGCCGAAGTCGTAGCCGAGGTAGCGGTAGCCGATCGCGCCCGAGACAGAATTGCTGAAGCTGTATTCAACGGCGCCGAGCACTTGCCAGGTCAGGTCGGAGTTGCCGGCACCGATGTCGGCATATCCGATCAGCGAGAAGCCATCGCCGAGCTCGACGCCGGCGCGGACACCGACGAGGCCGTCGACGATCGTGGCGCTATCGCTGAAGCCGCGCGAAGCCCCGAGCGGGCCCTGGCCCTTGAAATCGGTGTCGAGCCATAGGCTCAGAATCCGGGTGCCGACCAGAAGGTCGACGCCGAGTTTCGGCCCGTCGACCACCCGGGCGGTGGCGCCGACCGTGGCCACAAGGGCTTCCAGGTTGGTGTGGTACCTGGTCCTGAAGGGGCCGGACAGGTTGCCGTCGACGCTGAGGGACACGTAGTCGAGGTCGACGAGCAGACCGACCCGGTCGTAGCGCACCGTGCCGACGATCATTCCGGCGAAGTCGAGATCGCTCAGAACGTCGGAGAAGTCCTTGTCGATCGAGACTGACGGGATGCTGCGGTCGCGGCGGGTGCGGTCACCGCGGGTGCTGCCGCTGACCGAGGGCAGCCAGGCATAGGGTGTGATCCGGACAAACCACGGCCCGGCCTCCGAGCTGGCGGGCGGCTGCGCGGTCATGTCCTGGGCCACGGCCGGCGCTGCGCTCCACAGGACGCCGGCGGTGAAACCGACGGCGAGCCTGCGTCGGATGGATGCCGCGAGGATGGTCGCCACTCCGGTTGCTCTCCCCATCATCGGCCCGTCATCGACTGGGCGGGAACGGCTGCAGCCTTGTTTCGTGGTCTCCGCATGCCATGGACCGTCACCGGCCCATGGTGATCTCGATCGCGTCGGCGCCGAGGCTCAGCATCAGCCCTTCCCGTTTCGCGACCAGGTGCATGACGACGTCGTCGTCGTTCTGCAGCCAGAGATCACCGCCGCTCGTTGTGCCGATGGCAAAACCGTAGCGGCCCTGGGCATAGGTCCCTGGGAACTGATCGATGCTCTGCAGCTTGTAGACCTCGCCACGGGCCTCGACCGTGGAAAGGCCGATGCCGCCGACGCCGACGCCGCCGACCTTGAACGGGTAGCTCCGGCCACGGAAAAACAGGGTGCCGTTGCCGGCGGTGCCACTGCCGAGGTAGGCGGCCTGGACCTCATGCATCTCCACCGTGCCGTCGGGCGCCTGGCCTGCGAGCATCGGGGGAGGGCCGGACTGCTGGTTGGAGCACGCCGCAAGCAACATCGCGGCGGCCGCCAGGCGCCCGCCGATCTGCAACATTCTCCAAGGGCGGGCAGGGGCCGGGCGGGACGTCGAATTCGTCACAGCAATCGCTCCATGCAAAACGGGTCGGGATGTCGAGTCAGCGCCGATGTCCGGCATCCCCTACGCACCTGAATGATGCTGGCAGGCGGCCGAGGCGCGGCGCGCGTCTTGATGTCGGCGGGAAGAATGCCGGTGGCAGTAGTGCCGGGGCAGGTAACCGCAGGTAATTTACGGTTGCTGCAGCCAATCCAGCCCCAGCAAAGCGGCTATCTTCCCGTAGGTGGAACGGCGAGCCCGGCTTTGCGCAGGCCGTCAACGACCTCGCGAATGATTTCCGGCGCTACGTTCCGGGCCTGCAAGTCCGTTACGACCCGGTCGCCGTAGCCGGGGTTGGACTGCAGCAGCAGATCGATCTCCTCGGCGGCCTGCTTCTTCCGCCCGAGCTGGGCATAGGCGATCGCCTGGGCCACATGGGTGAACCGATTGTGCCGCTGGTCGATCTGTGATGCCTCGGTCAGCGCGTCTTCGTACCGTCCGGCCATGTAGTGCGCCAGGAAGAAGCCGAGGCGACAGACCGTCGGCTGGCCTGGGTTACGGGCGAAGGCCTCGGTCAGCAGCGGCAGGCCCTCGGCGAACTGCCCCGCAAGGCACAGACGGCCTCCGAGATCTGCCAGGAGCTCCGCATTGTTCGGGCTGCGGGCCAGGCCGGCACGGGCGGCCGCAAAGCTCTGCTCGACGTCACCCCTCTTGTGATGCCCCAAGCCGCAGCCGAACCGGCCCAATATACATTACGTGGCGAGATAGCCGCCGCGGCAAGTGCCTACGACCGGCGCGGAATTAATCGACGGCGGCAAAGGGGGCGCCGGCATTCTCCAACGGAGTGCTTTGCCGCAGCCCCGGGGTTGCCGGTAAAGGGCGAGGCCTCCGCCGGGGCGACACCGGGCAGATCCGCCGTCCTCAGGGTCAGGGCGACCTCGCATCGCGCAATGTCGGAGATGCAGCCGCGCGACCCTGCAGGGCGTGGAAAGGAGCCGCGCTGCGCCCCCGCAGCGGTCCACCCCGCGGCACGGCAGTGAGGCGTTCTAGGCGCTACGTCGGCACCCCCCCGAGGCACTGCCCCGTCTCACGACAGCGGCCAGGAAGATGACTGGCCTTCATTGGGCGCGCCCCCGCCAGCCCCCTCCGTCTGACGCCGGACAGAGCGCAGCACAGCCCGCGGCGCCAGATCGTTGGATCGCCAGGACCGAGGAGTGGGCTGCCCACCCGGCGTGGTGCGGCACCCAGCCCGCCAAGCGGCGATCGCCGTGTCGGGGAATCACACCGTTAAGCTCCCGCGCTGTCGCAAAGCGGCGCCAGAATTCGCCCATTTCGCTATCCGGTAGCCGCTGCTTTGGGATGGGAACGACGGCGGTCGTGATTGACCACGACCGGCGCGGCCGGCATCCTCGAAACATGGAAGAGGCGCTCTCCTACGCAGCCCACCTCCGAGCGCGAACCGGCCGATCCGTGCAACAAAGTGGCCGCCGCGGCCGGTCCGTGCATTCTCCGGCCTGTACCGCCGCATGGCACAGGGGGAACGGTGACCGAAGACCCATACGAGATCCTGGGCGTAACGCGCGACGCCCCGCCGGAGGAGATCCGCAAGGCCTATCGCCGGCTCGCTCGGAAGCTGCACCCGGACCTCAATCCGGGCGACCATGCAGCCGAGGAGCGGTTCAAGCAGGTCTCGGCAGCCTACGACCTGGTCGGCGATGCCGGGAAGCGCGCCCGCTTCGACCGCGGCGAGATCGACGCCTCGGGCGCAGAACGGCCACGCTTCTACCGTGACTTCGCAGGCGACCCCGGTGCGCAGGGTCACGCGTATGCGACCGATGCCGGCTTCGCCGATTTCGCCGATGCGGACGAGGTGCTCGCCGAACTGCTGGGGCGCCGCGGCCGCAGTGGCTTTCAGGGCCGCGGGCCAGACCTGCATGCACGCTTGCGTGTAGAGTTCCTTGACTCCGTCAACGGCATGACGAAGCGGCTGACGCTGCCGGACGGCTCGACTGTGGAGGTCACGGTACCGCCCGGGATCCGCGACGGGCAGGTGCTGCGTCTGCGCGGCAAGGGTGGCGCGGGCACCCGCGGTGGACGGCCTGGTGACCTGCTGGTGGAGGTCGAGGTGGGACCGCACCGCCACTTCGTGCGCAAGGGCGACGACATCCACCTCGACCTGCCCGTGAGCCTGCACGAGGCGGTGCTCGGCGGCCGTATTGAGGTGCCGACGCCAGCCGGCCCTGTGGTGATGGCGGTGCCGAAGAGGTCCAATAGCGGGACGATGCTTCGGCTCAAGGGCCGCGGCGTGAAGCGGGCCGATGGTTCGCGCGGCGACGCCTATGTGACGCTGCGGATTGTGCTGCCCGACGGGCCGGATCCCGAACTCGAGGCCTTCGCCGCAGGTTGGGAAGCGGGCAAGGCGCATGACCCGCGGGCAGGGGAGCCGTGAAATGTATGAGATCGATGAGTTCTTGCTGCTGGTCCGGCTTGATGCCGCCGCGCTCGAGGCTTGGATCGAGGCCGGCTGGCTGGCGCCGCGCGGTCGGGACGCGGGGCCACCCTTCTCCGATCTCGACGTCGCGCGTGCTTGGCTGATTCGGGAGTTGCGGGAGGATCTGGAGGTGAACGACGAGGGCGTTGCGATCGTCCTCGGCCTGATTGACCAGATTCATGGTCTGCGCGGCGCCCTGCAGCGGCTGTCCGAGGGTCTCTCAGCCTTGCCCGAGCCGTTGCGGCGCGAGCTGCTGGCCGAGTTGCGGGGCCAAGCCGAAGATTCGATCGGCGACAGGTGAGAGTCATGAGCGTCCCGAATGTCAACCGATGAGGTCAGGGCCTGCCTGCGGCAAGATCCGTTTGCCGGTGGCCAGCCTGGTCCGGCCGATTCCGGCCTGGCTGGCGAGCTCGCGGGCCGTGGCCGGCGCCCCCGGCGGGAGAACCAGGTCAAGCCGCACCGGGTGGTTGGACGGTGGCCCGGACGCCGATCGGCTGCCCAAATCCTCGGGGTGACGAAAAGGTTGCCGGCTACGACAGCAAGCTGCCACACAGCTCGGTCAAATCACATCACGACGTCGCTGCACATCGGAGACGTGCCGAGGCGTCATGATCCGGATCAATGCGTCTGAGCGGCATTGTCACGGGAACTATGACGGAGTGAGCCGCGTCGCGGTGGCATGGTGCCGATTTCCTACGCCCGTCAGTAGTTCCCGCCGGCGATCATTCGGTATGCGGTATGGCTCTATCTTCGGTTCACTTCGAGCTACCGCGATGTCGAGGAGCCGCTGGCCGAACGCGGCCTCGACATCTCCTATGAGACGATCCACCGATGAGTCGACAAGTTCGGATCGGCGTATGCCCGCAACCTGCGTGGGCTGCGACCGCGCCCTGCGGACACATGGCACCTGGATGAGACGGATGTCTCGATCCAGGGCCGGCGGATGTATCTGTGGCGTGCCGACGATGCCGAGGGCGAGATCCTCAAGCTGCTGGTGCAATCGAGGCGGGACAAGGCCGTCGCGTTGCGGCTGATGCGCGAATTGCTGAAGAAGCAGGGCTTTGCTCCCAAGGTGCTCGTGACCGACAAACTTCGCTCCTATGGTGCTGCCGGGCGAGCGCTCCGCCTCACGGCGCATCATGAGCAGGGCCTGCGCCCGAATAACCGAGCCGAGAACTCCCATCAGGTGGTGCGGCGGCGCGAGCGAAAGATGCAGCGGTTCAAGCCACCCGGATCCGCCCAACGTTTTCTCGCCGCCCACGCTGCAGTGCACAACATCTTCAATCTCGAGCGCCATCGATCTCCCGAAGCACGCTGCGCCTCTTCCGCGTCGCGGCCGCTGAGCAATGGCAGATCGCAACCGCTGCGGCCTGAGCACAGCACCCAACCGAACCAAAGTGCGGCTCGTTCAGGTTCCCGTGACAGTGCCACTCCAGCCTATGGCGGGGAGATTTCACCGGGAGGCTGCTTGCAGAGGAGTAGGGACCGGGGAGGGCGGACGCTATAGCCGTCCGGATGGTCCCGATTGCAGAGCAGCGGGACCTGTGAGGTCGTTCGCGGCAAGACATCGCGCGGCCGCGTACCGGCGCGTGGACCTATGCGACCGTCAGCAATGTCCGGTCGGTCAGGTGCGCAACCTTGTGCGACACGCTGCCGAGCAGAAGTCCTGCGATTCCACCCCGGCCGCGGCGCCCCATCACAATCAGATCGACCCTGACGCGCCGGGTAAAGTCGATGATGCGTGCGGCGGGATCGCCGTAGTCGAGAACTGCGGTCGCGGGAACGCCGAAGGCCTTCACCTCCTGTTCTGCGACATCGAGGATCGCCCGACCAATCGGATCGAGACGGCTCCTCTCGGTGATCGGCTCGTCACCGGACTCGACGAACAGTTCCGATCCGGGAAGCGCACTCGATGACCCAGGCTCGGGCAGAACGTGCAGCAGTGTGATGGACGCATGGTAGCGTGCCGCGATATCGGCCGCCTGCGCGGTCGCCCGCTTGGCGTGCTCCGACCCATCGATAGCCACGAGAATTCGCGAGATCATCACGGCCTTCCATCATGGTGCGAATTCCAATTGTCACACCTTGTCGGGCATTGCGCATTGCGCTGGATCAAGCAGATCGCCTCACCAGCCCTGCCCGAAGGCAGCCGGGAGCGTGCTACTTCAGATCATGATGCGATCGGCCTCGACGCTCGCACCGATTGTGTCAAGCGCCCGTCCCAGTGCCGTCGGGTTCGACTGGGCGCCAACGAAGGTGCCATCGCCATTGGCACCCGATGATCCGTCGGAACGGGCGCCACGGTGAGCGGCCGCTTCAGCTGCTGGTCCGCATGCCTCCCGGTCCGATTGCGGCCGGTCATCATGGCTCGGACGCTGCCCTGATACTCGTAGTCGGCCGGCACGCAGCGAGAGCCTCGTGAAGTTCGTACACGCGGATGCTTCCGTGGCGACCGCGCAGCTGCCGGGTCCCGAGATCGCGGAAGTGGAAGACGGGGACGGCCTGATCGGCCGTCGCGTGGCTGACGAGGACGTACACATCGATCTCGGGCGCGCCGAGCTCACGCGCCATCCCCTCCAGCCGCTCGGCCACGTTCACCGCGTCGCCGATCAGCGTGTAGTTCATCCGGCTGGGCGCGCCGATGTTGCCGACCACCACGCGACCGGTATGGATGCCGATGTGGAGCCGCAGCGGCGGCTGACCGATCGCCTGCCGGGCGGCATTGTCCACCTCGACCGCCTCGGCGATCGCAACTGCGGCTTCGCACGCCTTACGGGCGTGGGCCGGATCCGCCTCCGGGGCGCCCCAGAAGGCCATCGCGGCATCTCCGATGAATTTATCGACGATGCCGCCATTGCTCTCGATGCACCGGTCGAGCAGGGTGAAATGCCGATTGAGAAGCGCCGCGACGTCCCCCGCGGGCATGTCCTCAGCAAGGGCTGTGAAGCCGGCAATATCGGTGAACATCACCGTGACTTCCCGCTCCTCCGACACCAGGGGCTGCCCAGATCGGCGTCGCATCAGGCGCTGCACCAACTGCCGCGGCACGTAGGCCTCGAACCAGCGAAGTGCCTCGAGCATGGCGTTGAAGCTGGCCGCGGCCTCGCGCAGTTCTCGGAACCAACCGCCGCGCACTCGCGGCGCGCCGCTGAGGTCGAGTTCACGCACCCGGATGGCAGCCTGCGCCAAATGCCGGATCGGTCGGCTCAACATCGCGCCGAGCCCCGCCGCGGCCATGGCGGCCATCGCGAGCATGGCGATGCCGGCCTGCAGCAGCAGGTCGAGCCGGGCGAACTGCGGTGCCGCGGCATCGAGAGGCATGTAGCTGCCGAGGAGCCAGGGCTGATCGCCGTAGCCATGGACCTCTTGCAGCACGGCCAGATAGCGCTCGCCGTCAAGGTCGATCGTGCTGAGACCCGAGGGCGCACGATCGGTCCGGTCGGCGAGAAGCAGCGGCTCGGCAGATGCCAGCCGCTGGAGCACGGCATCTTCGACCATGCCCAACGACGGTAGAGGCTGCTCAGGGCTCGAGCCCCGGAAGCCGTTCTTCAGAGTCGGATGCGCCAGCACGTGCTCGCCGCCGTACAGGATAAACGCGGTCTCCAGTTCGGATTGGGCGAGCCCGGCGACAAAGTCGGAGAGCTGGGCCAACGAGATGCCTGCAAGCAGCGCACCGACGAACCGACCATCTCGCTCGAGCGGCAGCAGCGCATTGAGGTAGGGCTGGTTCACGTTCTGGGCAAAGAAGAAACCTTCCCAGACCACGGTGTGCGCGAGCGCCGCACGCTCGATGATCCGCCTGAAGTCGGCATCGTCGCTCCAATCCCCAACCACCAGCTCGAGCTGCGGCCGGTTGCGGAAGACGCGATAGAGGCGCAGGTCCGGTGCGACGAAGGCGATCACCGAGACCTGTGGCGACGCGGCCAGCGACGCCCGCAGCAATGCGTTCAAGGCATCGGGCCGCGGCGGCTGATTTGGCAACTCGGCGACCAAGCGGCCGAGGTACTCGAGTTGCGCCGCCACCGGGTCGAGATGGAGGCGCACGCGCTGCTCCATGCTGTGGATGGCCAGTTCCGCCTTGTCACGCACGAGTTCGGCGGTGTTCCGCCGCGCCGTCTCGTATCCGACGAGAAGGGTCGGAGCGACGGTAAAGAGCAGGATCAGACCGATCGCGGCCGCGAGGCCGAAGGCTATGGGAAGGCCTCGGCGGCTGGCAGGCTGGCTTGGCCCGCTTTCTGATGTGGCGCGATCACTCAAGGGGAGGGTCGATTTCGATCAGTTGGCATGCGCCTGCCCAACCCCGGATGCTATGGGACAGTAGCAAGAGTTCCGGTGAGGGTTAAACATTGGCGTCCACCTCACGCTCCCGTTCAGCCGCTGTCGGGCGCCCCTAGTCTGCGGGCGACCACGGTGATCCACCTTGATCTCGGTCAAACGAGCGGGTCGCCGCGGGCAAACAGCCGGACGCCTTGCAACGCATTGACTTCGGCCGCCCTGAGGTCTTAGCGCTTCAGAAGGTCGTCCCTGGACCGACGGGAGGCCGGGACAGCTAATCAGTTCGTCGCAGATAAGCGATCAGATCCTCGATTTCCTGACGGGTGAGATCGAGGTTCGGCATCGGAGGATGCGGATCCGCCAGCCACGTCCGGAGGCGATCCGGCGTGAGATCAGGCCGCTCTCGTATCTCCGAAAGCGGCGGCGCCGCATCCGTTGCGGTTCGGGCTTGCCCAGGATTGTGGCAGGAGACGCACCAGGTCTCGGTAATGACCCGTCCTCTTGCGCTGTCGCCGGCTGCTCCTGCAATGCACGGGGTCAGGGCCGCCACTGCCGATACGGCGATGAGTGCACCAACCCTCATTCGGCCCTCCTCACCCAAATCGGAGCTCGCCGCGAGTGCGACGCTCTCCGGATGACAAGCTATAAACGATGCTGCGCTTGCCAGGGCGCGGCAGCAAGGATCTGCCCCCTGCCAAGCGCAGATGCCTCCACCTGCTGAGCGAGAGGTGCGGCGCCGACCCCAGCCGCCTTCGATCGCTCTATCGGTCCGCCGCAGGAGCGGGGTGGCGACCGCTCGCTGCCCACATCGCGGACAATCTGTTGGGAAATAATCACAAGAACTGGAGCGATCGGCTTTGCGCTGGATCAATCAGCGAGGTATTCGGACCGTCTGCTCGCGCCCTCTGCGCGATTCGTTGCTCCGACTTGATGCAGCGCAAAGCCATCACGGTGCCGTCGTCCTAGAAAGAGCCCGATTAGAGGCAACGTCAGCGGGAATTTGATCGAGATCAACGCGCCCATCAACAACAGGCGCATTCTTCTTCCGCGGATGCCGGCGGCGACGCAAAACCCGGCGCCAGAGATCGCTCTCTTGGAGCATGACATGGTCAGGTTCTCGACCCCGATGGTTACCGCCGGAGCGGTCCTGACCGCCCTGGGGCCGCCGGCGGCTTGGGCGCAGGCGCCGTCCGACGCCGACAGATGCGCCTACGGTCCGCATATGATGTGGTGGGGTGGAGGATCGGGCGGCATGATCTTCGGCCCGCCGATCATTATCCTCGCGCTCGCATTGGCGATCACCGTCGCGGTTCTCCTGCTCCGTTGGGTCGGAGGACTGGGGCGGGAGGAGGCTCCGACCGGCCGCACGCCGCCGAGCCGCACGCCGATCGACATCCTCGAGGAGCGGTTCGCTCGTGGCGAGATCGACAAGACTGAGTTCGAGGAGCGGCGACGCGTCCTCGGCGACTGAGCCCTTCGGGCAGGAGCTGACCGCTGGGCTTCCGAAGTATCCTCGTCGCGTTCGGTGACGAGCCAATCGCAGCACAGGTGGCTGATGACCTACTATTTTGCCAAGACGCTCTCCTGCAGTTTCGACGAGGCTGTGCGGCGCGCGACCGAAACCCTGAAGCAAGCCGGCTTTGGGATCATCACGGACATCGACGTCCAGGAGACGCTCAAGCGGAAGCTCGACATCGATTTCCGGGGCTACCGCATTCTCGGCGCCTGCAATCCACGGATGGCACATCACGCGCTGACGATCGAAGACAAGATCGGCACCATGTTGCCCTGCAACGTCATCGTGCAGGATCTCGGCTCGGGCAAGACGGAGGTGGCGGCGATCGACCCCGTCGCGTCGATGCAGGCAATCGACAACCCGCGACTGCAGGAACCAGCTAAGCAGGTGCAAGCCGCGCTCAGGGATGTGATCGCAGGGCTTTGAAGCTGACAGGGGCCTGAATCGACTCGATCGCGCTCCCGATGCAACGGGCCCTTGATTTCAAAATTATATATTATATTTAATTGTATAATGATGTAATGCACGAGGTATGAGCATGGGTTCCCGTTCGTCGACCTGCGCATCGATGCCTTTCACGAATGTGCGCGGGAGCCGTGCCAAGACAGCACCGGAGCTTCCTGTCCGGCCTGACGTATACCCCTTCTTCGATCCTCGAACCTCAACGGTCCAATACGTCGTCTCTGACCCAAAGACCGGAACCTGCGCGATCATCGACCCGGTCCTGGACTTCGACGAGAAGTCCGGCGCGACTGCGACCGCCAGCGCGGACCAGATCCTGCGCTATGTCGAGCAGACCGGGCTGCATGTCGTCTGGATCCTCGACACGCATCCGCATGCGGATCATTTTTCCGCTGCCTCCTATCTCAAGGAGAAGACCGGGGCTCCGATGGGGATCGGCGAAAAGGTCGTCGCTGTCCAGGCGCTCTGGAAGGAGATCTACAACACGCCGGAGCTGCCGGCCGATGGGTCCCAGTGGGACCATCTGTTCCGAGACGGCGAGGAGTTTCGGATCGGGTCGTTGGCAGGCCGGGCCATGCTCTCGCCGGGTCATACACCTGCCTCGATCACCTATGTGATTGGCGATGCCGCCTTCGTGCACGACACGCTGTTCATGCCGGACGGCGGCACGGCCCGGGCCGACTTTCCGGGTGGCGATGCTCGGAACTTGTGGGCGTCAATCCAGCAGATCCTCGGCCTGCCGGAGGACACCCGGCTGTTCACGGGCCACGACTACCAGCCCGACGGACGCGAGCCGCGCTGGGCGAGCACTGTCCGTGAGCAGAAGCAGGCGAACATCCACGTCGCGGGGAAGACGGAAGCCGAGTTCGTCGCCCTTCGGGAGGCCCGCGACCGGACCCTGCCGATGCCGAAGCTGCTGTTGCCGGCGCTTCAGGTCAACATCCGCGGCGGGTGTCTCCCGCCCCCCGAAGAGAACGGCCGCCGCTATCTGAAGATCCCGCTCGGCGCGTTCCCGAACGCGCCTTGGCATTGAGCCGGAGGCGAGATGAAGAGGTCCGAGATGCAGGCGAGGGCCAAGGAGGTCAGCAGCCTCCTCAAGAGCCTCGCCAATCCCAATCGGTTGATGATCGTGTGCACGCTGGTGGAGGGCGAGTACTCGGTCGGCCAGCTCGAGGCCGAGCTCGACATCCGTCAGCCGACTTTGTCGCAGCAACTGACCGCCTTGCGCGAGGCGGGGCTGGTCCGGACGCGGCGGGCGTCGAAGCAGATCTTCTACCGGCTGACCGAGGCCAAGGCCGCACAGTTGATCGAGGCTCTGCATGCGATCTTCTGCGCCGACGGCTTCGATGCCGAGGCAACTGCCGGCGCACAGGAGACGGCCTGAGATGAGCACGTATCTTCCGTCCCTTTTGGGCGGGATGCTGATCGGACTGTCGACGGTCATGCTCCTGCTGCTCAACGGCCGCATCGCTGGAATCAGCGGCATCGTCGCCAGCCTCATCCAAAGAGGTCCCATCGCCACGGCCAACGCGGCCTTCGTCGCCGGGCTGGTCCTGGGGCCGGTGCTCTACCGGCTCTGGATCGGTGAATGGCCGATCATGCGGATCCACGGCTCGCTGCTTCTCCTCGCGGCCGCCGGACTTCTGGTCGGGTTCGGGACACGGATGGGCTCCGGCTGCACCAGCGGTCATGGGGTCGCGGGTCTCGCGCGGCTCTCGCCGCGGTCGATCGTGGCCGTGGCAACCTTCCTGGCCACTGGCGTCGCGACCGTCACCCTCATGCGCTGGGGAGGCCTGCCATGATCGGAGTGCTCCGGATCGGGGTCGCTGTGATCGCGGGCCTGATCTTCGGCCTCGGACTCGCGATGTCCGGCATGATCGACCCGGCCCGGGTCCGCGGCTTCCTGGATGTTGCGGGTGACTGGGATCCGACCCTCGCCTTCGTGCTCGGAGGCGCGGTGGCGGTGTCCGCGGTCGGAACCCTGATCATGCGCCGCCGCTCCCATCCCGTCCTGGACCAGAGCTTCCACCTGCCGACGAAGACCCGGATCGACCCGCCGCTGGTGGTGGGCTCCGGGATCTTCGGGATCGGTTGGGGGCTGGCCGGGTTCTGCCCGGGCCCAGCGATCGCCTCGCTGGTCGTCGGACAGTTGCCGACGGCGATGTTCGTCGTCGCGATGCTCGCCGGCATGGCCGTCCACGATCGAGCTTTCACCCCCATGGCCGCCCGGGCCGGATCCCCGGCCGGACGCCAGCCGTGATCGGATCCGTCGCCGCCGCAGTGGCGTCCGGCAGCCTCGTCGGATTTACTCTCGGCTTGATTGGAGGCGGAGGTCGATCCTCGCGACACCGCTTCTGCTTTACGCTGTCGGGATCGCCCAGCCTCACGTCGCGATCGGAACCAGCGCGCTCGCCGTAGCAATCAACGCCTTCGCGAACCTGATCGGGCATGCGCGCGCCGGCAATGTGCGCTGGCTCTGTGCCATAGTGTTCGCGCTGGTTGGCACGGCGGGTGCAGTAGGGGGATCGGCTCTCGGCAAAAGTATCGACGGAAGTCAGCTGCTCTTTCTGTTCGGCCTGGTCATGGTCGCTGTGGGCACGGCGATGCCACGGCCGCGGAAGCCGAGCCCTCCCGACCACCGGCCGCCGACCTTCGAACCTGCCTCCTGACCGGTCTGATCGCCCTGGCTGCGGGAGACGAGGAGCCGATTCATGGGTATTGAAGATCACGCGCAGGACGCAACACGGGCCGTAAATGTAGCTGACCCTCGACTGTCATTTCGGGTCGAGGACATGACCTGCGGCCACTGCGCCGGCACGATCAAGCGAGCGATTGAAGGTGGCATTATCGGTGTGAAGGTCGATGCCGATCCGGTCCGCAAGGTCGTCCCAATTAGCGGGACCGACGATCGCGCCAGGGTCGCGGAAATCATCGCCTCGGCCGGATATGCGCCGGAATCCACGCCCGTCGGCTGAGGCGACCTGCATGGGCACGGGGCCCGCTCACCTGGCCGTCTCTCCGAAACCCTCCAAGCACTCGTAGAGGAGCAGAAACGATGGGACCAAAGCGTTTTGCCGCCAGCACTCTCGCCGCCGTGGTTCTTGGCTGGGCGGTGGTACAGTTTGCCGGCTCCGGAATGTCGGCCGCACAAACCATGGATCATTCGAACATGCCTGGAATGTCGGCTGGGGCTGGCGCCCCAAACGATCCGGCTTCGAAAGCCTATATGGACGCCATGGGGCGGATGCAGGCGAGCATGGCGGAGCCGATGACCGGCAACCCGGACACTGACTTCGCCAGGGGGATGATTCCTCACCACCTGGGCGCCATCGATATGGCCAAGGTGGAGCTTCAGTACGGCAAGGATCCGGAGCTCAAGAAGCTCGCCCAGGAGATCATCGCGGCCCAGGAGAAGGAAATCGCCTTCCTGAAGGACTGGTTGGCCAAGAACGGTCAATAGCCGATAGCCAGGCCAGCTTGGCGATGGCGGCGCGGAAGGCTGGGATCCTTACGGCCTTCCGCAGGTGGGCTGGCGACGGGCAGCCGACATGGAGCCACTGCCAGCCATTTGATCTGCATCAAAGCCGCTGCCGCGAACTTTCGGGATAGTTTGACGTGGACTACCTCCGCCGGAAACGAGCGAGAGGCAGGATCCGGTACAAGGGCCTGAACGGCGCGCAGTGGCGACAACGCGAGGCCAAACCGCCTCTGTAAACCGTGCTGCGTCGATCGAGCCGTCGAAGACCGGGAGGTCTTCATGCACGATCATACGATTGTCACGCCGGCTACAGCCGGCGCCGCCGGGTTCGCCAAGGACCCAATCTGCGGCATGGTCGTGAAGAAGGCTGGAGCGCTGTCCACCGAGCGCGGCGGCCGTACCTACTATTTCTGCAGTCCTGACTGCAAGCGTGCCTTCGCGGATCCGGAGCGCGAACTCAGGTCGATGCGCACGCGCGTGGCCATCGCGCTGTCGGGGGTTCTGGCGCTCGCGATACTCCGCGCGGGGGCCTTCATCGCGCTCGCGGCCGGCGCCACGCTCGTGACCTGGGCACCCATCCCGGCCCTGCCGTGGTTCACCTGGGGCGTCTGGCTCTTCATCCTCGTCACGCCGGTGCAGTTCATCGGCGGCTGGGGCTTCTACAAAGGCTCCTGGGAAGCGATCCGGCGCCGCGCGATCAATATGGATCTGCTGATCGCGCTCGGCACCACGGTGGCCTATCTCTACAGCGTCGCCGTCGTCTTCGCGCCAGACATCCTGCCCGTCGAGGTCGAGGAGCGCGACGTCTATTTCGAGGTGTCGGCCGTCATCATCGCCTTCGTTCTTCTCGGCAAGTACATGGAGGAGATCATCAAGAAGCGCTCGTCGGCCGCCGTGCGCAAGCTGATGGACCTGCGGCCCGCCACCGCCCGTGTCGTCCGCGCCGGCGCGGAGACGGAGATCCCGGCCGAAGCGATCATGGTCGGCGAGACGGTCGAGGTGCGGCCCGGCGAGCGCATTCCGACGGATGGCATGGTGACCGAGGGAGGTTCCGCCGTTGACGAGTCGATGCTCACCGGAGAATCGATGCCGGTGGAGAAAGCCCCTGGCCTCAACGTGATCGGCGGGACCCTGAACCAAAGCGGGATGCTGCGCTTTACTGCAACGCGTGTCGGCAAGGAGACGGCGCTGTCCCAGATCATCAAGCTCGTCGAGGAGGCGCAGGCGAGCACGGCCCAGGTTCAGCGGCTGGCGGACCAGGTCACAGGCTATTTCGTGCCGACGGTGATCGGGGTTGCCTTCGTTGCCTTCTTCGGCTGGTGGCTGGCCGGCGCATTTCCGCAGGGGCTGCTGGCCTTCATCGCGGTTCTCATCATCTCCTGCCCTTGCGCCCTTGGTGTGGCAACCCCGGCCGCCCTGATGGTCGGCGTCGGCAAAGGGGCCGAAGCCGGCATTCTGATCCGCGGCGCCGATGTCCTGGAACGCGCCCGCAAGCTCAACGTGGTCGTCTTCGACAAGACCGGCACCCTGACCCGCGGCGAGCCCGCTGCGACCGACGTCGTCCCGCTCGGATCTGCCAGTTCGGACGAGGTCTTGCGCTATGCTGCCGCGGTCGAAGTCGGATCAGAGCATCCTCTCGGGAAGGCGATCGTCAGGGCTGCCCGCGATCGGGGACTCGAGTTGGCTTCGGCGACGGACTTCGAGGCGATCCCGGGGCATGGCATCCGAGGCCGCGTGCAGAACCGGTCGATTGTGATGGGGAATCGGCGGCTCTGCCAACGCGAGGGGATCGGGACGGACGCAGCCGAGGAGCCGATGGCCAGGCTCGAGCAGGAGGGCAAGACCGCCATGCTGGTCGCGGCCGATGGCCGCCTGGCCGGGATCGTGGCGGTCGCCGATACGCTCAAACCGGAGGCGGAGGACGCCGTGGCCGCGCTGCGCAAGGAGGGCATCGAGGTTGTCCTCCTCACCGGCGACAACAAGCAGACCGCCGCGGCCATCGCGGGCCAACTCGGCATCACCCGGGTGATCGCTGAGGTCCTGCCCAGCGACAAGGCAGAGGTCATCAAGGATCTGCAGAAGGACGGCCGCATGGTCGCGATGGTTGGCGACGGCGTCAATGATGCACCTGCACTGGCCACTGCGAACGTCGGAATCGCGATCGGCTCCGGCTCCGACGTTGCCAAGGAGACCGGTGGCATCATCCTGATCAGGGATGACGTCCGCGAGGTTGTTGCTGCGATCCGGCTGTCCCGGCTCACGCTCCGGAAGATCAAGCAGAACCTGTTCTGGGCTTTCGCCTACAACGCGGTCGGCATACCGGTTGCTGCCCTGGGCCTTCTCAATCCGATCATCGCCGCTGCTGCAATGGCGCTGAGTTCGTTGTCGGTGATCGCCAACTCGGCCCTGCTCAAACGGGCCAGGATCGTCATGGACTGAGGGAGGTGGCACATGAGTGCGAAGCCTTTGCGGCGCTCGTCGAGCCAAGGGCCAGGCGAGGGCAATGGCAAGGCACCCTGGCTTTACGGGATGGCCTGGGCATGCTTGCCGGTGATGCTCACGCTGAGCGCCCTGGTTTTGATCTTCTTCGGATTCTCGTGGTGGACGGCTCTCACCGTCGTGTTTCTGCTCGCGTGTCCAGCCTCGGCTGCGGTGGCGATATATTTCGGGTGGCGTCCCTTCCCGGATGTCCCGAGGCCGGACCGCCGCGGCTGAGGTCCTAAAGCGCGACAGGCTCTGGCGCGGGCTTCGGCTTTCCGGTTCGCTGGGCCTCGCGAGGGCATGGCGACAGCCGGCGTAGACGCGGGTGAGGCGCGCTGCGGAGTAAACCCGCAATCCTCAACTGGTGCAGGTCGGCGTCCACGTCGAAGACAAACATGATGCGCTTCGCCGCGGCAGCGCCTGGCCTGCGGATCTCGATCGTGATGGTGTAGCGGTCGCGTCCTGCCAGCGAGACGAAGCCGCCATAGGTGACAACGCCCTCAGTGAGCATCGGCTCGAGTGCAATCCGTGTTTCGCCGATGTGGCCCATTCCGGACACATTTGCTCCGACTTCGGCGTTGGTGACCCGCGCTCCTGAGGTCGCCTCAAAGAGCGCCACGACGATATGATATTCGCCCGAGCCGTGAGGGGCGCCGCTATGCATCTGCGCTTCCGGATGCCCTCGTACGATCTGCGCCGGCACGATGCCGAGATACACCGCAAGATCGCCGGCCAGTTGGTAGCCCCCGGTCGGTGTCGCGAAGGCCGGAACGGAAACAGCGAGGCAGAGTCCGGCGAGCGCGATCTGACGCCAATTCGGTGACCGACGTGCCACCGATGCGAAGCCTGCCGATCGGGCACGCCTCTCAGGTCGCGCTCGATTGAACCACGTATCGATGTGCGAGCGAACGCGAGCATCGAGGATCATGCCTTCGTGCTCCGTGCCAACGACAGGTGGACTAACACCGCTTTCCTTTGACCTATCCCGCTGTCGCCCCGGTCGGCGTGCTCGACGGCGCCGTTCCCGGGCTGCTTGCTTGCCGGATGCCTGCGCCCCGCGTCCGCTTCAGCAGCAGCGCGTTGATGGCGACGAGCACGGAGCTGCCCGACATGGCGAGGGCCGCGATTTCCGGGCTGAGCAGGAGCGGATAGAACACGCCGGCGGCGAGCGGAAAGGCGATGACGTTGTAGCCGACAGCCCACCACAGGTTCTGGTGCATCTTGCGCAACGTTGCGCGTGACAGCTCGAGGGCGCCGACGACGTCATCGGGATCGCTCTTCATCAGCACGACGTCGGCGCTCTCCATGGCAACATCCGTCCCGGCGCCGATGGCGAAGCCGACATCGGCCTGCGTAAGGGCGGGTGCGTCGTTCACGCCGTCGCCGACCATGCCGACCTTCTGCCCCCGCGCCTGCAGTTCCTTGATCTTCGCGGCCTTCTGGCCGGGAAGCACGTCGGCCAGCACCATCTCGATGCCGAGTTCGCCGGCGATGCGTTTCGCCGTTCCGACATTGTCTCCGGTCAACATGGCGACCTGGACGCCGCGTTGGCGCAGCTTGGCCACCGTCGCACGGGCCGTCGGACGCGGCGCGTCGGCGATGGCGACGAGGCCCAGGAGTTGTCCGCCATGCGCCACATGAACGACGGTGCGGCCGGTCCCCTTCAGTTGGTCCGCCGCTGTGGCGAGCGGACCGAGATCGATCGCTTCCTCGTCCATCAGGCGCCGATTGCCGAGGAGGGTTGCCTTCCCTTCAACCTCGGCGCGCGCCCCCTTTCCCTCGAGATTGAGGAACGACTGTGCCTCGGGGACATGGAGGCCCACGGCTCGATCGATGATCGCCAGCGCGAGCGGATGGTCGGACCCCCGCTCTACCGCCGCTGCGATGCGAAGCACGTCCTCCGGCATCGACTGTCCGGCTGGGACCACCTCGACCACACGGGGCTGACCCACCGTCAGCGTGCCGGTCTTGTCGAACACGATGACGTCGAGCTTGGTCGCGTCCTCGAGCGCCGATGCGTTCTTGAACAGGATGCCGTTCATGGCGCCGAGGCCGGTGCCGACCATCACCGCCATCGGGGTCGCAAGGCCGAGCGCATCCGGGCAGGCAATGACGAAGACCGTGATCGTCAGGGTCAGCGCGAATAGGAGCGTCTGGCCGAACCAGAAGTACCAGATGGCAAAGGTGGCAAGGCCGATCAGGATTGCGGCGAGCACCAGCCATTGCGACGCACGGTCGGCGAGGAGCTGGGCCGGTGCCTTGGAGTTCTGCGCTTCCTGGACGAGCTTCACGATCTGGGCGAGCGCCGTGTCGGCGCCGACTTTGGTCGCCCGGTACCGCAGGCTGCCGCTCTTGTTGATGGTCGCACCGATCACTAGGTCGCCCGGCGTCTTCGAGACCGGCATCGACTCGCCCGTCAGCATCGACTCGTCGACGTCGGACCGGCCGTCGATGACCTCTCCATCGACCGGTATCTTGTTGCCGGGGCGCAGGATGACGGTGTCGCCGAGCAGGACCTCGGCCGTCGGTATCTCGACCTCCTGGCCACTCCTGAGGACGCTTGCCATCGGGGGAGCAAGGTCCATGAGCCGCCGGATGGCTTCCGAGGCACCCGCGCGGGCCCGCATCTCCAGCCAATGCCCAAGCAGGATGAAGACAAGGAGAACCGCCGATGCCTCGTAGAACTGCTCTCCCTCGAAGAGGAAGGTTGCGCCGACGCTGAAGAGGTATCCCGTGCCGACGCTGAGCAGCACCAGCACGGCCATGTTGAGGATGCCGTTCCGCACGGCGCGGATGGCAGCGACGACGAAAGGCCAGCTCGGATAGAGGATCGCGCCGCTGGCCAGGATGAAGAGCAGGATCTCGCGATCGAGCCCGAAGGGCGGGTCCAGACGCAGAAAATCCAGGCCCATCGGCTGCATCAGGAAGATGGGCACGGAAAAGATCAGGCTCACCCAGAATCGGTTCCGCATGTCGCGGACCATGGCCTGCATGTCCATGCCGGCGCCGTGGCCCATCTCGTGCGCTTTCGCGTCGCGCGCCACGGGTTTCGTCTCGCCCGGAGCGGGGGCGGGATGAGCCTCATGGACGTGGCCGGCACCATGGCGGTGTGGCGCCGCCGGGTGCTCCGGCGGCACGGTGACTGCGTCCGGCACGCAGAGATGCCGTGGCACCACCTCGCCCCGGCAGTGGAAGCCGCAAGCGACCACCTCGGCCCGGATCGCCTCCACGGTCGTGCGCGTCTCGTCGAACGAGACCGACGCCGTCCCGGAACCGAAATTCACGCTGGCCGATGTGACGCCCGCCATCCGTCGCAGGCGCCTCTCGATCACAAGTGGGTCGAGCACGTCCAGCAGCCCTCCGACGTCGATCGTCGTGGTTGTCATCACTGTCCCTCGCCGTGATGCGCCGGGTCGGAAGGCGGTACGGCCCGCCCGCCGAAGAGACGGGACCATTTCGGGAAGAAGGCGGGAACCTCGGCCGCGTATCGGTCATAGGCCGCGCCAAACTCGGCCCTGACCTCACGCTCCTCCTGACGGGCGAGCCGCACATACATCACGACCAGCACTGGGAGCATTGCCACCGTCAGGATCGTCGGCCACTGCAGGAGGAAACCGAACATGACGATGACCAAGCCGCCATATTGGGGATGTCGCATATGCGCATATGGCCCGGTCGTCGCGAGCACACCCTTCTTCTGCGCGGTGAAGAGCGCGTACCAGCTGGCGCTGATCATCAGGAACCCGACGCCGATCAGAACGAAGCTCAGGAGATGGAAGGGCCCGAAATGAGGATCGGCCCGCCAGCCAAACATCATCTCGAGAAGGTGCCCGGCATCGTGCGAGAACCAGTCGACGCCTGGGTATCGACTCTGCAGCCATCCCGACAAGAAAAACAGCGTGAGCGGGAAGCCGTACATCTCGACGAACAGAGCGATCAGGAACGCGCTGAATGCTCCGAACGACGTCCAGTCTCGACGCGTGCTCGGCTTGAAGAAGCTGAACGCGAAGAAGATGAAGATGGCCGAGTTGAGGATCACGAGGCTCCAGAGGCCATAGGCAGGGGCTTGGGTCTCCATGGCTCATGCTCCATCGGGAGGGGAATTGGATCTGTCGGCGCGGCCGGACGGGTCCTGGTGCCGGCCGTGATGTCCGCCGTGACCGCCGTGCATGAACAGATGCATAAGCGGGCAGGCCAGGAGGAACAGGTAAGGCAGAAAGCCGAGCAGGTGGGCCCGGTGCTCCGAAAGCAGCAAGAATGCGGCGATTAGCAGGAACCCGAGCGCCACAAGCCCTCCTTTCGATTTCCAGAAGCTGGAGTGCTGCGGATCGGCATCGTCCCGCGGGTTCGCATTCACCCGGGGGTGCTGATGATCAGCATGCTCGTGAAACGACATGGCACGCCCTCCGTGAGCGCTTGGACCCGAGCGCAGTGGCCGGGTCGTTACCGGAGCAGCAGGCCGAAACGGTCAGTGCACAGCCCGGCCGATCAGCCCCCCGCCAGTCACATCATTCCCATCGGGCCTGGCATGAGCAGCTCGTCGGCCGTCCGCTTCTGAGTAGCGTCGAGCGCCGTATAGAGCGCCTGCAAGGCTGCCTTGGTCTGACGCAGGCCGTCGAGTCGGGCGGCGAGAATCTTCTCGTGGAAATCGAGCCGCTCAAGCAGCGGGCTGGGTTCCTCCGTGGGCGACGGCATCATCGCGTCCTGCATGTCCTTCATTGCGCTCGCCATGGCGCGGGCGTTGGCGCGCAGTGCATCGGCGAAGGCGTTCCACTGAGGAGCTTGCTGATCGGTGATCTTCAGCTCGGCCTTGAGGAATGCGATGCGTCCCTCGATGTGAGCCGGGGCCATCATGCGATCCATGAAGGGCATGCTGCCGCGCATCATCCCCATCATCGACATCATGCCACCGGACATCATGCCGCCGCCCATTGCGGCTTGCGGTGCGCTTGGGATTGTGGTCGCGGCTGGAGGCGTCGCCTGTGCCGCGTCGGCCGGATGATGGGCGTCCTCGGCGAATAACGGTGCAGCGACCATCGCCAACGCGCCGATGAAGATCATCGTCCGAACGGTATTCATGATCTGGTGCTCCTGTATTCGAAACAGTCGTTGGAGACGCTCAAGGGCGTTGGCGTGTGGATGGGCCCAGTCGATTGGTCCTGTTGACGCTACCGAGAGCGGCCGGCGAAGGTGTTGAAGAGAAATCCGAACACCAGCGCGGCGTACCAGCCGTAGGCGAAGGTCTCGACCGCGCCGAGAATGAAGCTCTGCCACGTCAAATACGTGAAGCCCGGCAGAAACTGCAGCCATGGCTGGTGCAAGCCGCCGTCCGGCCAAATGAGGCCGAGCAGGATGCACAGCACATACGAGATCTCCAGGAACAGGCTGATACCGAGACCGAGGGGTACAAGGGGCAGGTGCGGCACGCCTGCAGGCGCGGCGGACGCCCGTGTCGTCGTAACCATCCAAGTTCTCCACACCGATTTTGGGTGCAGCGGGCGCTCGTGATGGGAGTGCCCCGCTTGCGCTGCTGGCTGACCGGCAGAAGACTGCCCGGTTCTGCCATCGATCAGGCGTGGGGAAACGACGGAGGCCGGGTTTGCGGTTCAATCAGGCGACCGGCAAAGATGGTCTCGACGGTTGCCATCGACCACGTGGGAGGCATCTTGGAAGCCAGCACGATGCCGACGGGCCTGGCTGGCAGTGCACAGGCGGGACACACCGTCATGAGATGGCAGTGCTCGCCAGCGGGGAGGTGCTCGCCGCTGCAGGGGTCGGTCGGGGAGGCTGCGGCGACGACCTGGCCCAGAGCGATCTGGGATTGCGCCGGTGCCGGAGTGCTGATGTGCACGGCCACAGAAACGACGAACAGGAAGCACAAAGCCGTCCAAACCCGGCGGCAAAGCGCCGTTCTCTGAAACAGCCTATCCATGCCTCCCTGGCAATGCATCGATCTCCAGCTCCTGCTCGGTCGCGACCGATCGGCCGAAGGCATCATGACCGATCCGGCATGACGCAGTTTTGATCTGGGTCAAGTCTGGCCGCTGCGTGCGGGATTGGCCGCGGGTGTCTCACTACGCAATTCAAGTCACGATTCCCGATACAGAGTGCCGCAAAGATGTGTTCCACCCTTTGCAGTCTTAGGGGAAGAGAATGACGTCATGCCTCCTTGCCGATCGGACCCCGATCGCTGCCGGTCCTCGACGTGTATCAAGCGTCATCCGGAATTGACCCGCTGGGGTCGTGTCCCGGGGAGTTGCGTGGGGGGTATCGGTTCGCCGAAGGCGCGGCGGGTGGTCATCTGCGATTCTCCGGTAGGGTCGGGTTGCTGATACCAACCTGAGATACCCGGTATCATTCGTCTTGATTTTTCGTTGTGCCCATGTCGCCAAGCACAGCCGCATCAGCGTGTGTCTGGGCTTCACCGACAAACCGTCGTCTCAAGAGTTCGATGAGCGTCCCCGTAACGGCGACGACTGCCGGCCCGAGCACGATCCCGTATGCGCCGAACAGGATTACACCTCCGACGGCGCCGACAAAGGTGACGACGGTGTGAAGTTTCAGCCTATTCCCCACCAAGACGGGGTAGAGAAGATTGTCGATGGTTGCGATGATCAGGCCGCCCCAGGCCGCGAGCACGAGCGCCTTCGTCCACTCGCCGTCGATCGCCAAGGCAATGGATGCCGGTACCCAGACGACAAAGGCGCCCAACATCGGCACGATGGCCAACAGCCCCATCACAACGCCCCAGAACACGGGCGTCGGCAAGCCCAGCCACCAGAACATCAGTCCGCCAAGCGTGCCTTGAACCACGGCGACGGCCACGGTTCCGAACATCGTCGCGTGGACTGTCTCCACAAACCGGCGAGCAACCTGCTCCGTTTCGGCATCGCTCAACGGGGATAGATTCCTCAGCGCGCGCAACACCTGTGGCCAGTCGCGCAGGAAGTAAAATAGAAAGTAGAAGGTTAGGACGAGATTTATTAGCTGATTGATCGAGCCGCGCAGCAATGACGTGCTCAGGGCAGAGAGGCGTGTGGCGAGACCACCGACGATCCCGGCCAGATCCAGGTGGTCCTCGGCCCAGGCGACGACGGCCGCAAGTTTCGGCGAGGCGGCGACAGCCTCACGCCACTCCATATTTCGAGGCTCGCCGGCCAAGTAGACCGCACCGTTGGCTGCTTCGTGGGCGAGTTGCTGGGCCACAAAAGCCGCCGGCACGACCAGCGCGATGGCCGCTGTGGTCACGGAGATCAGCGCTGCAAGGCTAGCGGGGCGAATACGAGCTTCCACTCTGCGATGCAGAGGCGAAATTATGATGCTCAGTACCAGCGCCCAAATCAACGAGGATAGAAACGGATACGCGAGGAGGTATGACAGATACAGTCCAAGCAGTGCGGCAGCCGTCGCCAGCGACAACCTGATCCGCCTGCCAGGGATTCCGCTTCCACTCACCGCTTGCTGCTCCAGCATCCCTCAGGGCACCGCATCCGGCAACGGGAGCGGCGCAACGGGCGACATCGTTTGGCCCGTCGGTTGCGCCAGGACTCTGGCGGCCGCAAGGCCGTCCGGCCGAGCAGGCAAGCACAGCGTGAATGCGAGCGGGAATGCCGGGTCCAATCGCAATTCGCTTTCCGGAGGGCACAGAGTCGAATGCGCCGAAAGCCCGAACATCGGAAAAGGGGATGAGCCTGGCCTGAGCTCCGCGTGGGCGAACGCCTGGTCCTGGTGCCGAGCTCCGCTCGAGATTTGTTATAGCGTCAACCACTTCTCTCGTTCTCCCTCCGGTCAGCGCCCATTGGCTGTTCGCCCGGCGAACCATCCGCCACTTCAGAATAATCGCCTGACGTTCCCGTCAGCAGTTCAGGAGCTTGTCGCTTCTGTTTCGCATGGGGCGAGCACTCGGAAACGCGGCGTTTGCCTGCGGTGACCGCGTCCCAAATCCAAGCCCGGATCCGGACCCAGACGACCGGCAACCGGCGCGTCGGTGAGCACATGGAGCCCTGCCGGCCGTAGGTACTTTGATCTATCTCAAAGTATCCTTCCGACGGGTGAGTAGGCTTCCCGCGAAGCCGAGCTGGTTCATGGCGCCGGATCGGATGAACGCACTTTCCCGAGCCGACGAGGGGCCGTCCGATGAATGATATCGAGAGCGCTGAGGCCCCCGTCGAGGCCAAGGATCTGCTCCTCCCCGCGCCGCCGACGCCCAACCTCCCGGCCGTGCGTCCCCCCGCGCAGGAGAGCCGACGGAAGCGGCGACTTCCGGCTGTCCTCGGGATCATCGTCCTTGCCGGGGGCGTCGCCGGCGGATGGTACTGGTGGCAGCAGTCCCAGGCCGGGCTGCCGGCCGGGATCGCGTCGGGCAACGGGCGCATCGAGGCCGACGAGATCGCCATCGCCACCAAGTTCTCCGGCCGCGTCGCCGAGATCCTGGCGGACGAGGGCGACTTGGTGACGGCGGGGCAGGTGGTCGCGCGCATGGACACCCGCGATCTCGAAGCTGCCATGAGCCGCGACGAGGCCCGCCTGCGCCAGGCCCGCCAGGCGCTGGACGAGGCGCGCGCCAATGTCGAGCAACAGCGCACCCGGGTGGAGCTCGCGCAGCGGGAGCTGGACCGCACGCGGGCCCTGGTGCGGCGGGGCTTCGCGACCGAGGAGCTGTTCGACCAGCGCCGGCAGCAGCAGGACGGGGCAACGGCCGAGCTGGACGCGGCCGAGGCGAGGGCAGGGCAGGCCGAGCACGCGCTCGACGCAGCGACGCACGACCTCGACCTCGACCGGGTCAATATCGCTGACAACACGCTGGTCGCGCCGAAGGACGGGCGCATCCAGTACCGCCTGGCGAATGTCGGCGAAGTGCTGTCCGCGGGCGGCAAGGTCTACACCATGCTCGACACCGCCTATGTCTACATGGACATCTTCCTGCCGACGGCGGATGCCGGCCGGTCGGTGCTCGGCACCGATGCCCGGATTGTCCTCGACGCCTTGCCGGATGTCCCGATCCCCGCGACCGTCGTTTTCGTCGCGACGCAGGCCCAGTTCACGCCTAAGACCGTGGAGACGCGGGCGGAGCGCGACAAGCTGATGTTCCGGGTCCGTGTCAGGATCGATCCGGCTCTTCTTCGCGCCCACGCGGAGGAGGTGCGTTCGGGGCTGCCGGGCGTGGCCTATGTGCGCCTCGACCAGGCGGTCGAATGGCCGACGTTCCTGCAGCCCGGGACCGGCGCATGAGCGCGCGGGACACGCCGGTCGTGCGTATCGAGGGGCTGGTGCACCGATATGGAGCGCGGCCCGCCCTCGACGGGATCGCGCTCGATGTGCCGGCGGGCCGGCTCGTCGGCCTGATCGGACCCGATGGTGTCGGCAAGTCGACGCTCCTCGGCATCATTGCAGGAGCCAAGCGGATCCAGAAGGGGAGGGCCGTCGTCCTCGGCGGGGACATCGCCGATGTCCGGCACCGGACGACCGTCTGTCCGCGCATCGCCTACATGCCGCAGGGGCTTGGCAAGAATCTCTATCCCGATCTCAGCGTCCGCGAGAATATTGACTTCTTCGCGCGGCTGTTCGGCCAGCCGCGTTCGGAGCGACGGCGGCGGATCGAGTCTCTGCTCGCCGACACCGGCCTCTCCGCCTTCGGCGACCGGCCGGCCAAGAAGCTCTCAGGCGGCATGCGACAGAAGCTCGGCCTCTGCTGCGCCCTGGTTCACGATCCCGACCTCCTGGTCCTCGACGAGCCGACGACCGGCGTCGATCCTCTGTCGCGCCGGCAGTTCTGGGAGTTGATCGACCGCATGCGCGCTGAGCGCCGCGGGATGAGCGTCATTGTCGCCACGGCCTATATGGAGGAGGCGGAGCGGTTCGACTGGCTGGTCGCGATGAATGCGGGCCGGATCCTGGCGACCGGCACACCGGTCGCGCTCAAGGCGCAGGCCGGCCGGGCCAGCCTTGAGGAGAGCTTCATCGAGCTGCTGCCGGCGCCGCTCCGGGCCGGCCACAGGACACCCGAAATTCCGGCGCGCGAGGCGCAGGATGGTGAGACGGCCATCCTCGCGCGGGACCTGACCCGCCGCTTCGGCGACTTCGTCGCGGTTGACCGCGTCAGCTTCTCGATCGAGCGCGGCGAGATCTTCGGCTTCCTCGGCTCGAATGGCTGCGGCAAGACCACGACGATGAAGATGCTGACCGGCCTGCTGCCGGCAAGCGAAGGCCAGGCCTGGCTGTTCGGCCACGCGATCGACGCGACGGACATGACGCTTCGCAGCCGCGTCGGCTACATGTCGCAGTCCTTCTCGCTCTACACCGAGCTGACGGTCCGACAGAACCTCGAGCTCCACGCCCGGCTGTTCCAGCTGCCGCGCGAAAAGGCGCGGGACCGCATCGACTGGCTGGTCCGCCGCTTCCGGCTCGCCGCCTGGCTCGACCAGCCGGCGGTCGGGCTGCCCCTCGGCATCCGGCAGCGGCTGTCTCTCGCGGTTGCGGTCGTCCACGAGCCGGATCTGCTGATCCTGGACGAGCCGACCTCGGGCGTCGATCCGCTCGCCCGCGACGAGTTCTGGGAGCTGCTCGCCGAACTATCCCGCGGCCAGGGCGTCACGATCTTCATCTCGACGCATTTCATGAACGAGGCGGCGCGCTGCGATCGCCTGGCGCTGATGAACGCCGGGCGGGTCCTGGCGACCGGAACGCCGTCGGAGCTGGTGGCGTCGCGCCGCGCCGCCAGCCTCGAGGACGCGTTCATCAGCTATCTTGAAGAGGCTGCCGGAGAGGCTGCCCGTCCACGCATCACTTCCGCCGCCAAGGACCGGGCCGTTGCCCAGGTGCAGGCCGGCCGTAGGCGCGGCGTTGTCAGCCTCAGGCGCCTGTTCGCTTATTCCTGGCGCGAGGTGCTGGAGTTTCGGCGCGATCCCGTCCGCCTGGGCTTTGCGCTCCTCGGCACGTTGTTCCTGATGGTGATCTTCGGGCTCGGGATCAACACGGATGTCGAAGACCTGTCCTTCGCAGTGCTGGACCGCGACCAGACCCCGGAAAGCCGCGCCTATCTCGAGGAGCTGAGAGGCTCCTCCTACTTCGTGGAGCAGGCGCCAGTTGCGAGCTATGCCGGCCTCGAGCAGGGGCTGATGGGCGGCGTGTTCTCGGTCGCACTGGAGATTCCGCCGGGCTTCGGCCGGGACCTCCAGCGCGGGACTTCGACCGAGGTCGGCGCCTGGGTCGACGGGGCCATGCCGTTCCGCGCCGAGACCACGCGCGGCTATCTCGAAGGCGTCCACCAGCGGTTCCTGGCGGATCTGGCACGCGACCGGGGTGCTTCGGCAACAGGGAAGGCGCCCGCCACGGTCGAGACCCGCTACCGATACAACCAGGACTTCAAGAGCATCTACGCCATGGTGCCGTCGACCATCGCGCTGCTCCTCGCCTTGATCCCGGCGATCCTGATGGCGCTCGCGGTGGTGCGGGAAAAGGAGCTCGGGTCGATCACCAATCTGCATGTGACCCCGGTCAGCCGCCTGGAGTTCCTGCTCGGCAAGCAACTGCCCTACATTGGCGTGGCGCTGATCAATTTCGGCTGCCTTCTGGCCATGGCGGTCATCCTCTTCGGCGTGCCGCTCAAGGGCAGCTTCTGGGCACTCACCGTCGCCGCGATCCTTTACGTCACGGCGACCACCGGCTACGGCCTCGTGATCTCCGCCTTCGCCCGCACCCAGATCGCGGCGCTTTTCGGCACGGCGATCCTCACCGTCTTGCCCGCCACGCAGTTCTCCGGGATGCTGACGCCCGTATCCTCCCTGTCCGGCGCGGCCGCACTGATGGGGTACGGATTCCCGATGACGTATTTCCTCCAGGTCAGCGTCGGGACGTTCACCAAGTCCCTCGGCTTTGCGGAGTTGTGCGGGAGCCTGCTGGCGCTGGCGGCCTTCATCCCGGCGCTCACGCTCCTGAGCCTCCTGCTCCTGCGCAAGCAGGAAGGGTAGGGCGGGATGCGGCGCCTCGCGAACATCTACTGGCTCGGGACGAAGGAGCTGCGGAGCCTCGCGCACGACCTCGTGCTGCTCGCGCTGATCGCCTACACCTTCTCCTTCGCCGTCTACAGCCAAGCTCAAGGCATCTCGCAGGAGTTGCGCAACGCCTCCGTCGCGATCGCCGACGAAGACCGGTCGCCGCTCTCCCGCGGGATCGCCCACGCGCTGCTGCCGCCTTATTTCAAGCCGCCGCAGGAGGTCGCGGTCGGCGACATCGACCGGCTGATGGACCTCGCCCGGTACACCTTCGTGATCGACATCCCGCCGAACTTCCAAAAGGATGTCGTGGCCGGCCGCCGGCCCGCGATCCAGGTCAATGTCGACGCGACGGCGATGATGCAAGCCGGCATCGGCGCGGGCTACATCGAGCAGATTGCCGGGGCGGAGATCGCGCGCTTCGTCGGCGGGGCGGATGCGACCGAGGAACCTCCTGTCGACCTCGTGGTCAGGGTGGCATTCAATCCGAATCTCGCCTCGCCCTGGTTCACCAGCATCATGGCGATCATCAACAACGTCACGATGCTGGCGATCATCCTCGCAGGCGCGGCGGTGATCCGCGAGCGCGAGCACGGCACGATGGACCATCTCCTGGTCATGCCGCTGTCACCCTTCGAGATCGCGATGGCCAAGGTCTGGGCGAACGGGATGGTGATCGCGGTCGCAGTCGCACTTTCGCTCCTGGTCGTCGTCCGGGGGATTCTCGGCGTCCCGATCACAGGCTCGATCCCACTCTTCATGGCGGGGGTCATGCTCTACCTCTTCTTCGCGACAGCGATCGGCATCTTTCTCGGCACCGTCGCCCGCTCGATGCCGCAGCTGGGGCTCCTGTTCATGCTGGTCGCGCTGCCGATGAACATGCTGTCGGGAGGCAACACACCGCTCGAGAGCATGCCGCCGTGGCTGCAGGTCGTGATGCAGGCCTCGCCCTCGACGCATTTCGTCAGCTTCGCCGAAGCCATCCTCTATCGCGGCGCCGGCATCGCAGTGGTCTGGCCGCAATTCCTGGCCGTCGCCGTGATCGGCGGTCTTTTCCTCGCCCTCGCCCTGTTCCGGTTCCGCAAGGTTGCGAGCGCGGCCGTGGCGTGAAGTATCGGGTCTGTCCGCGGGAAGGCTTGCCGGGGTCGTCCTGGAAGACGCTTCCCTTACGCCGCCAGGCCGACGACGGATTTGAGTCCGAAGCCGACGATAAAGGCGAGCGCGGCAGCACACATACCAATCGAGAAAGTTTCGAGCCCCGAGCGCCACCACACGGTGGTCGACCAGCGGCTCTTGGCGGAACCGATGCTGAAGAAGGTGACCGCAGTCGCCGCCGTCGAGGCGGCAAGCCCACCGTCCAGCACATAAGGCAGCAGCGGCACGAGCCCGCAGACGAGAAAGGCAAGGAAGGTGGTTGCTGCTGCCGCCCAGGGCGAGCGTCGAGCGGAGGCAAGGCCATATTCCTCCGCGAGCATCGTCTGGATCCAGCCGGGCTCGCTGGACGTGATGGTCGCGACGACGCGTTCAAGGCCAGCGTCCGAGAACCCCTTCGCCGCGAAGATCTGCCGGATCTCCTCGCGCTCACCGTCCGGGGCCAGCGCGACGTGCTTCCGCTCAACGGCGGCCAGCCGATCATAGTCGTCGCGCTCCGCCTTGGTGCCGCTGAAGTTGCTCGCAGCCATCGAGAAGCCGTCGGCAATCAGATTGGCGGCGCCGAGGATGAGGACGGTCTGCACAGGCAACTCCGCCCCGGCGACGCCAGCCACGACGGCGAAGGTGGTCACCGCGCCGTCAATGCCGCCATAGATCCAGTCGCGGACATAGCTGCTCCTGGGCCCGGTCGCGAGGCGCCTCCGGATCTCCTCGACGCTGTGGCCGTGCTCCAAGGCTGGCGTATCCATGTCTCGTCTCGGCGTTGATCGCCATTGGCGGCGCTGGGCCGATATCATCGACCCGATGGCACTGTGGCGTGCCGAGCTCGGGTCCCTCCTTGACCTGCATCAAGTCGGGATCGGGCGGATCACATAGTCTCGGCCGCATGAAGGAGCACACCTTGGCGCAGCCGAACCGTTCCCTCCCGCGCGTCGCATCCGAGCTCGTCATGCGATGGCGACGTCGTCGACCGCCTCTGCCGGCCGATGCACCGCAGAAGTCGTTTCATCATCTGCCGGTGGATTTGGTTCTGGCAGGACTGTCGTCGACGGCCGCGGGGTTGAGCGAGGGGGAAGCGGCGGCGCGCCTGAAGAGCTTGGGTGCGAACCGGTTGCCCGAAGCCAGGCGCAAGACGGCCGTCGGCGTATTCCGGGACCAGTTCCGAAGCCCCTTCATCTATCTGCTGCTGGCCGCAGCCGGCGTTTCGCTCGGCCTGGGCCACCTCACGGATGCGGGATTCATTCTGGTGGTGCTGCTGACCAATGCCGCGATCGGCGCCTACCAAGAATGGCGCGCGGAAGGGCGCGCCAGGGCGTTGAAGGCGCTGGTGAAGGGCAGTGCGACCGTCCGCCGAGGCGGGCGGCTCTTCCGCTTGCCGACGGAAGACCTCGTCCCCGGCGACGTCCTCCAGGTCGAAAGCGGCGAGCGGATCGCCGCGGATCTGCGCCTGATCGACGCCCATGGGCTGACCGCCGACGAAAGCCTGCTGACCGGCGAATCCGTCGCGGTCAGGAAGCTGCCGGACGCTGATATCCCCGCTGACGCTCCGCTCGGCGACCGCGCGACGATGCTGCATGCCGGCACCACCGTGCAGACGGGCCGAGGGCTCGGGGTCGTCGTCGCCACGGCGCGGCGAACAGTGATCGGACAGCTGGCCGCGGCCTTGGAGACACCCCAGCCCGCGCCGCCCCTGGTCCGGCGCATGGACCGGTTCACCCGTCATGTCGCCGTGGCGATCCTCGGGGTAATCGCCGTCATCGCCGTGCTGGAGGCGGTCCGGGGCGCCGCGGCCGGGGACATCTTCCTCCTTGCCGTCGCCCTCGCTGTCTCGGCGATACCGGAAGGGCTGCCGGTCGCGATGACGGTTGCTCTCTCGATCGCAATGCGCCGCATGGGCCAGCGCCATGTCGTCGTCCGCCATCTCCCGGCCGTCGAAGGTCTCGGCGCCTGCACGCTGATCGCGACCGACAAGACCGGCACGCTCACCCTCAACCGCCTGACCGTGGAGCGGCTCTGGCTCCCCGGTGCCGGCGAGCTGCCGCCAACCGATCCCGCCGCCTGCGGCCTGCTTCAGGCCGGGGCGCGGGCCAGCGAGGCATCCGCCGAGGGCAATGACGGTCCCAGCGGCGACGCCGTCGACCTGGCCTTCCTGGCTGCGGCCGCGCTTTCAGGCGGGGCCTCCGATGAGACGGGGGCGGCGCGATTGCTCGGTCGCATTCCGTACGAGCCGGAGAGCCGTTTCGCAGCAGCCTTTCACGACATCGGGGGCATGACGATTGCATCCGTGAAGGGAGCGCCGGAAACGATCGCCCGCTTCTGTGACGGGATCGACGAGGAGGTGCAGGCGGCCCTGGCACGATTGTCCACGGGCGGATACCGCGTCATCGCGGTCGCCGCCGGCCCGGTGGCGTCACCGGTGGAGGGCGATCTCCGGAGCCTTCGGCTGCTCGGCCTGGCAGGCTTGATCGATCCTCTTCGCCCGGAAGCGCGTGGCGCGGTTCTCGCAGCTCAGCAGGCGGGCGTCCGCGTCGTGATGGTCACCGGCGACCACCCGCTGACCGCCCTGGCCATTGCCCGGCAGCTCGGCCTGGCGGCGGCACAGCGCGACGTGATCGCCGGCCCTGAGTTGGCCGGTCTGGAGGGAAACGCGTTCGATGCGGCGGTGGGCCAGGCCCGCGTCTTCGCCAGGACGGAGCCGCTGCAGAAGCTGGCCATCGTCGAAAGCCTCCGCCGCCAGGGACAGGTGGTCGCCGTGACCGGGGACGGCGTCAACGATGCCGCCGCGCTGCACGCCGCCGATATCGGCGTCGCCATGGGCCGGGGCGGCACGGACGTTGCCCGCGACGCGGCCGACCTGATCCTCACCGACGACAATTTCGCATCGATCGTCGCCGGCATCGAAGAGGGGCGCGTCGCCTACGACAATCTCCGCAAGGTCATCCTCCTGACAATTTCGACCGGCGCCGCGGAGATCCTGCTGATGCTGCTGGCGACGCTCACCGGCCTGCCGCCGCCGCTGACCGCGGTCCAGCTCATCTGGCTGAACCTGGTCACCAACGGCATCCAGGACGTGGCCCTCGCCTTCGAGCGGGGAGAATCCGGTGTGCTGCAGCGCCCGGCCCGCCGGGCACATGCACCGGTGTTCGACCGCCGCATGATCGAACAGGTCGCGTTGAGTGGCGTGACGATCGGGTTGATCGGCTACGTCTTCTACGGCTTCGCCCTCTCTCACGGCCTGAGCCACGGCGCCGCGCAGGGGGCCGTTCTTTGGCTTCTGGTGTGGTGCGAGAACGCGCATTGCTTCAACTGCCGTTCGGAGACGCGATCGGCCTTCCGCATTCCGATCAGAAACAATCCGCTGCTGGTCGGCGGCGTGATCGCCACCCAGGGCCTGCAGGTCGCGGCGATGGCCATCCCGCCGCTTCGGGATCTTCTGTCGCTGGAGGCACTGTCGCCTGCGGAGGGCCTCAGCCTCGTCGGGCTGGGCATCAGCGTCCTGCTCGTCATGGAAATCTACAAGCTGTTCCGGCGCGCCTGATGCAGCGCACGCGTCGGCGCCGACGCCGATCCGCCGGATCCAGGCCGATGAGAGCCGAAGGATGCGTGCGGGCGTTCTATGCCCACTGTCGCCCGCCGGCAATGTTTGACCTGGGTCAAGGAGCAGGGGCGGCCTCTGGGGCGAGGATGACGTGCACGCCGGATCCGGCGGTGCGCTGGAGACAGGAGGCATGTCATGTTCGGAAAAACATATACCCCATTCGCCAGTCTGGCCGCCCTGGCGACGGCTGCCTGCCTGTTCAGTGCGCCGGCCATGGCCCAGCAGGCCGGCCCTTCCGGTCCCGGAGCTCCGCCGATGATGGAGCGGGGACCGGGGGCCGGCATGCGCGGCGCCGCGATGGGGCGTCACGGAATGATGTGCGGTCCACGCCTGGCTGGCATGGTCGCGGAACACCTCGCCTGGATCGAGGACGCCGTCGCTCCAACCGAGGCACAGCGCCCCTCCTTCGAGGCACTCGGGGCCGCCGCCGAACGGGCGCGGGTGGTGATGCGTGCCGCGTGCTCCACAGCATCGGAGGCTACCCTGCCGGAGCGCCTGGACGCCATGCAGGCCCGGCTCGAGGCGATGCTGCAGGCGATGGCGATCGTGCGGCCGGCCTTCGATGCATTCTATGGCACGCTGGATGACGATCAGAAAGGCCGGCTCGACGCCGGCGGGGGCTGGATGCGCGGGCCTGCAGGCTGGCCCTGGCGGCATGGAGATCGGGACGACTAATTTCCCTTCCATCCGCATTGATGCCGCCGCCTTCGACGCGGTCTCTGATGGGGCTGCGTCCTCAGACTCGAAGACGCCCTTCAGATCGTCCGGGGGAGCAGGGGACATGGATCGATGTGCCCGATCCGGCACAGGATCGGCCCCAAGTGAGGTGACGTCGAGCCGTTGACTGGATGCCGCGAGGCGATGCGGTGGTTCCGGAGAACTCGCCGTCGATTGATCTGGATCAAAGCCGTTCTCGATCGGCCGTCATGAAATGGCACCGTCGATCCATCAAAGGCCGAAGACCATGGACATCCGTCTGATCCTGTGCGCGACCGACGGGTCGCTGCCCGCGCAGAAGGCCCTGGAGTTCGCGACGGATCTCGCCCGCGAGAAGGCTGCGACGCTCCTGGTGATGCATGTCCAGCAGATCCACGGTGCCGCGCTGGTGTCCCCCGGCCTCGCGGAGTTCGAACGCGTCGAGCACATCCGTGTGACGGAAGCCGATATGCTCCGGGGCAGCGGAGCGCGTCGCCGAGCAGGGTGCACGCTTCGCGCGGGAGCAGGGGGCGCCAAGCGTCGAAGCCATGGTGTTGGAAGGCGATCCCGCCGGCCGGATCGTCGAGGCCGCGAGGAAGCGCGGCGCCGATCTCATCGTGATCGGCAGCCGCGGTTTGGGAGATCTGCAGGGCATGCTGCTGGGAAGCGTGAGCCACAAGGTGGCCCAACTCGCGCCGTGCACCTGCATCATCGTGCGATGACGGATGGAGCGCATTTGGCCTGCGCGCCGATGCGGAAAGAGCGATGATCAAGCTCCGATCAAAAGCCCCACGTCCCGGTGCGAGGACAGCCGGTCCGGGCCATGCAAAGCGGTCCAATCCCGGATTTGATCACCCCGGGCGGTCAGTCCGGCGACCGGCCGAAGACGACGAGATCCGGCGGCACGCCTATGCGATCTGGCTGCGGGAAGGCCGTCCAGAAGGGCGTGCAGAGGAGCACTGGCAGCAAGCCAAGGCGGAACTGCATCGCTGCCGGCGATGAGGACTCACATGCCTCGCGACACCGCGAGAGGAAGAGGAGGCGGGGACGTGATGACGCGTTCGGTCCGGGGCGCGCGAATGGCGGCTCCCCTCGCGGAGCCACCCTCGACCGCCTGCGCCGGACCTTGAATGGACATCTGGCCGCTTCTCCAGGCCTTGACCCTTCTCGCCGTGGCGAATGGCGCGCCTGTCGTCGCCAAGAGCATCTTCGGCGGGTGGTGCGCCTGGCCGTTGGACTTCGGCTTGCATTTCACGGACGGCCGTCCGCTGCTTGGCCCCACGAAGACCATCCGCGGCATTCTTCTCGCCACGTTGGCCGTGGCCGCCACCGCCGTGCCGCTCGGGCTCGGCTGGACAACAGGAGCGCTGTTCGGCATAGCGGCAATGGCCGGCGACCTCCTGTCGAGCTTCGTCAAGCGCCGCCTCGGCCTTCCGTCCAGCGGCGAGGCGCCCGGGCTCGACCAGGTTCCGGAGGCGGCCATTCCTCTGTTCGCGCTTCAGCCGCTTCTCGGGCTTGGGGCCGTGGAGATTCTCCTCGCCATCGGTCTGTTCTGGCTGGGCGAGCTTGTCCTGTCGCGCCTGCTCTACCGGTGGGGGCTGCGCGATCGCCCCTACTGAGCGGGGCGGTGTTCGAGCCGGTGCAGAGCGATTTCGGGCGGGCAGTTGAACCGCACGGGCACAATGCTGGACCCGGCGCCGGTCGAGGTATAGCCCGTCATGCGGCCGTAGCGCCACAGTCCCGAGCCGAAGGCCCTCGGCAGCACGGAATCCAGCGTGATCGGGATCGATCCGGGAAGACAGATCTGGCCGCCATGCGTATGGCCAGAGAGGAGCAGATCGAAGCCGGCATGGGCCGCCTGGCGGTAGATCTCCGGCGTATGGGACAGGAGGATCGAATACTGGTCGAACGGGACTGTCTCGGCGGCCTTCTCGATATTGTCGACCCTGAAGAAGTGCGCATCGTCGACACCGCACAGATGAATGCGGTCGCCGCCTCGGACGATGCTCTCGGCTTCGTTCAGCAGCATCCGGATTCCCATGTCCTCGAGGCCGGGAAGCATCCGGATGCTGTCGTGGTTGCCGAGGACGCCATAGACCGGTGCGCGCAGATGCGGGCGCAGCCACGCCATTCCGTCAAGGGCCGCCTCGACATCGCCGAAGGTCGCGGCCCGATAGTCGCCCGTCAGGACGGCGATATCGTATCGGAGGTCCCGCACCAGCTCGACGACGCGATCCATCGCCGGGCGGCTCATGTCCACATGAGGATCGCTGATCTGCAACATGGTGAATCCGTCGAAGGCGCGCGGCACCCGCGGCGACGCGATCTGCGTGTTTCGAAGCTGCACCTGCGCTGCATTTCTGCGTCCTCGTGCGTAAAGGCCCGACAGCCAGAGGACGCTGCGTATGACCGAATGGATCGAGTACCAGTTCTCGATGTGGAAGAAATTGAGGCCCTGGCCGAAGAGCTGTGCTTCGTGATCGCTCTCGATGCCGATGCGCTGGCGCGCATGCACGGCGCCCAGCCGTTGTTCCAGTCGTCGAGCCAGGCCGCTGTCCATGGGCGACATCCCGTTGGTCCGAAGGCGGAGGTCCCGCAGCCCCAGCAGAGGACGCCTCCGGCGGCGACCGAAGCCTTTCTGGATGGCCTTGAGACGAAGGCAACGCCGCTCGCTCTAGTGCGACATCAGGACCGGCATCGAGACGTTGTGGATCAGGTCGGCGCTCACGCCGCCGAAGAGGCCCTCGATCAGTCGGGAATGACCATAGGCGCCGGCGACGATGAGATCTGCTTCCTGCCGGTCGAGGCATGAAAACAGTGCGTCGACCGGGGAACTGTCGCCCATGTCGCGCCAGGTGAAGAGCTCGGCTTCCACGCCGTGTTGCCGCAGATGGTCGGTCATGAGGTTCGGGGCGAAGTCGAGGCTGTCGGCAGGGGGCGCGAACTCGAACAGCGTGACCCTCTTGGCTTGGGTCAGAAGGGGCAGCGCGTCGTGTGCGGCACGGGTCGCCTGGCGGCTTGGAGTCCAAGCGAGGACGATGCTTTCGCCCACCGGCTTTGGCCGCCAGCCGGGAGGCAGGATCAGGACGGGCACGCCGGCGGACAGCAGGACGTCCTCAGGCACGCCAGACAGGACAATGTCCTTGTTCGACTCGTCCCGCTGGGTCGCAATGACCAGATCGGCGAAATGTGCGTATAGCGCCTTCCAGGCGCCGGTTGAGCGGTCCGCGACCCGGAATTCGCCGTTCAGATGGTCTTTGTCGAGCCGTGAGAGGAAGAGATCCTGAAGGCCGGTCGCCTGATCCTTCCATCGGCCTTCGAAGGCCGCGGGCGTGCTGACGTCGACGCCGACCACTCGAGCATCATCCTGTCGGGCGAGGGTGATCGCCAGGTCCAGGCGCCCCGGGGTGTCGCTCGTCGCGTCGAGGAACACAAGGATGTCCTTGTAGGGCATGTAAACCTCCATGATCCAGCCGGGCGCGGTGGCTCCCCACCGCCCGGACGGGTTGATCAGGCTCTCGCCGGACACTTGAAGGGACCAGCACGAACCGGCGGTGTTGCCGCCAGTTGCTCAGCCGATGGCGAGATGGTCGTCGACGTCAGTGACGCCTTGCACCGACCAGGCCGCGCGCTTCGCCGCGTCGCGCTCGTACCAGCTCTGCACCCGGCCATCGAGTACGATCTTGCTGCCGCTGACATGGACCTGGATCCGGGCGGCCTCGACCTCGGCGCTCCGCCTCAAGGCGTCCTCGATCCGATGCTTCACATCGGATGTCTGCACCCGTGCCCTGATCTCGATCAGGTTGGTCACGCCGACGACGCCCGACAGCTTCCGTACTGCCTGCTCGGCCGCCACCTTCTGAAACTGCCAGTCGACCTTTCCGGTGAGCGTGATCCAGCCTGACTGGACTTTCACCTTCACCACCTCATACGGGATCGTCGCGTCCCAGGTGATAATGCTGACCGCCTGGGCCGCGATCTCGTCGTCGGCCTTCTTCCCGGTCGGAGTGCGCACCTCGATCTCCTGGGCGATGCCACGCACGCCCTTGACTCGCTGTGCGGCGCGCTCGGCCGCGAACTTCTCGGCGTAGCTGGCAACATGTCCGGTCAGAGTGATGATCCCGTTCTCGGCAGCCACACCGATGTTGGCGGCATCCACGCTTGGCTCGAACTCGAGCTCGTCGATCACGTGGCGCCGCAGGTCCAGGTCGTTCATGACGTCCTCCACCACAGCTGATTGCTGGACCGGACGGGCCGGTCAGACCGCCATCCTGCGGCGGTGCGGGCCGGCTGCCCTTGACCTGGATCAATGAGGGGGCGTTTCAGGCGCCCCGCACCACGGGGCAGCGATTCTGGGCCTGGCCATCGTCAATGACGGGATGGGCTGGCCCGCCCGCTGCATCAGCGCACCCGGGCCGCCCAGAGGTCACCCTCTTGCGGTAGAGGCGCTTGACTGCCGCCCAGGCGATCCGATGGGCGCTCCACTCGCGCTGTTCAGCGCCGCGGGCGGCATATTCTGACCAAGCGTTGTTGAAAGCCCCGCGATAGATCTCCTGCGCAGGCTGCGGCAGGTGCAGCCGAACCGGCCACGGAAGATCATCGATCGAGGGATAGGGCATGATCCGCCTTCTTGCGCGGTCTCCGGCCCGGAATGCCACGAACCCCTCTGGGGCGCTGCCGCATCGGACCGCTATCGGCGTGATCCGGGTACGGCCTCGGCCCGGAACCTTCGCCAAGCCGGCCTCATCCCCCGCTCGACATCGGGCCGGCAGCGGGCCTGCCAGCCGAGGACGGCGCCAATCGCTTGGCAAGCTGCCGCTGCTGAAGGGTCGCTCGAAAGCGGCGTGAGCAAGCTGGGCGTCGCGCTGATGTCGCTGTCTCGGCCCAGCGCATCCTGAAGGCGCGTCAGGCTGCGCACGTAGCGTTCAGCCGCCTTGTGGCGGTCGAGAGCCGGCAGCAGGAGATCCGTGGCATAGCGAAGCCTCTTGGCCGCGAGCCGAAGCCGATGGCGTTCCGCCGGTGACAAGCGGGCGAAGTGACGTCCGCGCCGAAGAACTCTCGCGTGCTGTCGCGTCAGAGCCGCGCGCGCGAAGTCTTCAAATGGAGTCGAAAGCGCCGCCGTTTGTTCTTGATCCGCGCCGTCACGCCATCCGCGTTGAGCGATCCACGACGCGAGGTCCAGTTGGATACGCCCGCATCTGCGGCTGACGAGCAGCTTCCGGACGCGGTCATAGGATCGCACCCGGCACGCCTCGGCGATATCCCTGAGCTCCTTGAAACCCTTCACCCCCGGACAGCCCTGCTCGACCTCCGTGAGCGTCTCGGACAGGAACACGTCCCAGGCCCTGGCATCGCCAAGACCCGACGCCAGCCACTTCACCTCGCCGCGGAACGCGTCAATCTCGACCGAAGGTGCGAGGCCGCCGAGGAGCGCCAGGGATCCGCGGAGCCGTCGCAGCGCGACGCGTAGTTGATGGACCCCCTCCGGATCCTTGCCGCTTTCGGCCAGCGGACAGCTGGCGAGAACCCGCTCAAGATCGCACTGCAGGATGATAGCGAAAGCATTGTCGACGCATACGTTTCCGTCCTCAATCGGCTGACCCTTGTTCGTGATCGGGGGCAGGCCTGCCGCCGCAAGTATAGACTCAGCCCGCATCCCCAATTGGGCGGCATCCCGGACGAGTGACGATGACAGCGGAGGCTCGACCAGAGTGTCTGCCGATTCCGTCATGGGATTGCCCATGGATCCAGAGCGCGATCCCGCCACCGGCGATAGGCGTCGCCATACTCGCAGTCCGGACTCGTTTCATTGCCGAAGCGATCGCGGAACGGATTGATCACGCGATGGCCGCGATGGTCGAAGCCGTCGGTGACGGCGGCAATGCCTTGCGTTTCGGCGATCGCATCGTTCCGCAGGCCCCTCAGGAATGCGATGGCGCCGAGGCTGTCGAGCCCCAGCCATTCCTCAGAGTCGCAAGGTCTGAGACCCAGGCGACGCGGGGCGCGCCAGCGGCCATGAATATCGAAGACCAGCGGCGCGGTGGCGTCGTCCGGTCCGGGCGGCCGAGCCATCACCCGAAGCTCGAGCCGATCGGAGAAGCAGCCGCGCAACTCCATCCGGTCTGGCCCGACGATGCTCGGCGACAATCCCAGCCGCCGAAGCCGGTGCAAGGTGTACGGAAGCGAGAGTGACGCCTGAGGCTGGTTGTTCCGACGCCGGACCTCGGGTGCCGGATCGCTGCGGGCAGCGGGACGATGCGCGTGGCCGTGCATGGGCGCCTCCGGAGGATGGACCTTTCGCGACTTGGCAGATGGGTCCGGTCCGCCAAGTCGAGACCGACACATCCTGCCCTCGGATCGAGCGGCTGCCGTTGACGCAGATCAAGTTTCGGAGGACGTCCTTGGATAGGGCGGGTCGCGAACGAGTCGGCGCGCCCTGTTCCAGCGGGAGCACCGATCTCAACGGTTCGGCAGATGCTGCGCGGCCCACTCCCGCAGAGCGTTTCCCGACAGGCCGCCCGCATGCCGTGCGTGCTCGCGGCCAGCATGGAGCAGCACGAGCGTCGGGACGGCCCGAATGCCGTACCGTGCTGCTAGCCGCGGCTGCGCGTCGACATCGACCTTGCCGAGGCGAAGGCCCGGCTCCAGTTCCCGCGCCAGTGCAGTAAAGGCTGGTGCCATGGCGCGGCAGGGCCCGCACCACGGAGCCCAGAAATCGACCAGCAGCGGTAAATCCGACGAGCCGGCATGCCGGCCGAAACGGGCCTCGTCGAGGACGATCGGGGTGCCGGTGAAGAGCGGGCTTCGGCAGCGGCCGCAACGGCCGCGCTCGTCCCGACGGTCCGTCGGCAGTCTGTTGAGGCTGTCGCACTGCGGACAGGGAATGACGACCATCCCGCCAGTCGACGTCATCGGTCTGTCCTGTGCGCCGGCTCAACCGAGGACATCACGACGCGGCGGCGGATCAGGCTCGACATTCCGGCCGGCATGAGCCGTGATACCCATGGCCGGCCCTGCCGGCCATCCGAAGGCTGCGGGATAGTTCGTGGCGTCCGGCGTCAGCGGCCCCGCCATCTCCATCGGCGCCACCGTCGCGGCGAAGGGCCAGCCGATGCTATGGTCGGAAGGCCGATACGGCGCAGCCCTGGGCTTGCCACCGCCGATGGGGAGGGGCGCAGGGGCCTTGGCACTCGGACCGGCGCCGTCCTGCCGCGCGACGGCTGCGCGCCCGCGGTCGAAGAGCTCGACCGCTTCGTCGCGGCTCAAGCCGAGAGACCGCGCGGTTTCCGCGAGCGAGAAGCCCTCCAGCAACGTCAGCAGCAGAACCTGCCGTTCGGCCGCCGGCAGCATGGCGATGCCGTGGCGGACAGTCTGGCCGGGGTCGGTCCCTCCGCCGTCGCCGGCGACGGCTTCGGCGGTCGCCCAGAATTCGTTGAGGAGAGACAGCATCCGCGGATGCGGATCTATGCCGAACCGTTCGGGATCCGCCGCGGCGACGTCCAGGCAGGCCTGGACGAGGGCATCACCGCGTCCGACCGATCCGGTCAGGTTGTGGGCGTAGCGCCGCAGCCGTGGCACTAGCGATGCAAAGGGTTCGGGGATCATGGGGGTGGTCTCCTTCCATTGCAGCGAAATGTCGACGTCAGGGGTGGATCTCGACCCGGTTCTCGACATCGATGACGCCGGGCACAGACCAGGCTGCGATTTCGGCGGCATTGCGCTCGAACCCGGCGCGAACCCTGCCCGAAAGAGAGATCTTCCCGTCCGAGGCAGACACCACGATGTGCGAGGCATCGAGGTCGGCGCTGCGCTTCAGAGCTGCTTCGATCTCACGGCGGACCTCTGCAACCGAAGCCATGCGATGCGCCGGATTGACCCGGATCGCGTTGATGACGGCGACCACGCCCTTCAGCGCCTCGACAGCGTGCTCGGCCTCGCGCTTGTGGCACTGCCAGTCGAGATCGCCTGTGAGCCGGACCACACCGTGCTCGACGGTGACGTGAACCCGTCGCGGGGAGAGGGTGCTGTGCCACTCGAGCGCGGCGACGGCGCGCTTGCCGATCTCCTCGTCGGTGACCTTCTCATCACCCGACAGGCGGACGGTGATATCCTGGACCACCGCCTTGACACCCTCGACCCTCAGAGCCGCCTCGGCGGCGGCGAGCTTCTGGGCGTAGTTCGAGACATGACCCGAAAGAGTGACGACGCGGTCCTTGACCGCGACACCAATCTCCGCCGCATCGATGCTCGGCTCATAGTCCAGCTCCTCGAGGACGAGGCGCTGCAGGCTCTTGTCCGTATCCATGGCCAACCTCCGCAGGTGGAATGGCGCGAGGCTAGGCCGGAGCCTGTCGACCGACCTTGACCTGGATCAAACCGGGCCAAGGCGGATGCCGATACCGTGACGGCGAGCTTCCTCGAGGGAGTGGACCCGTCAAAGCCGGCAGCTGCAGGAGCAGGGAATCATGGCCCGAGCCGAGGACACGGGAGGCGTTCTCCTGGCCGAAAAGGTCGCGGCCCTGAGCGACCCGAGCACCTATCCGGAGCCCACGGCGGCCGTCACGGCCGTGGAGACCCACTTCTCGTGGGTCTTCCTGACGGACAGTCTCGCCTACAAGCTCAAGAAGCCGCTGACGACTGAAGATATGGACTTCGCCAGCTTGGCTGGACGGACCAGGAACTGCGAACGCGAAGTTCATCTCAACCGCCGTCTGGCGCCCGATGTCTATCTCGGTGTCGTCGACCTCATGGCGACAGAGGACGGCCGACTTCGCCTGTTCGGGTCCGGACAAGTGGTCGACAGGCTCGTCCGGATGCGTCGGCTCGCGGAGGACGACTGCCTCGAGGCCCGCCTGAAGCGGGGTCTGGTCGCGCCTGCGGATGTGGCGCGGCTCGCCAGTGGCCTCGCCGGGTTCCTGACGTCGCAACCTCTCCTGGGGCCGGTGTCGCCGGCCGGTCTTCGCCGCGACATCAACATGTCCCTGCCGGCTCTCGCGGTCGCCTGTGACGGATGCTTCGAGCAGGTGGCCCGCAGGGTCACGGCGCGACTTCTCGCCTTTCTCGAATATCGCTCCGATGTGCCGGGGCGCGATCGTCTCGTCGACGGCCATGGCGATCTGCGACCTGAGCATGTCTTCCTCGGGCCTCCGCTCCGGATCATCGATTGCCTGGAATTCTCGGACACCCTGCGCCGGAGGGATCCGGTCGACGAGGTGGCCGCGCTCGGGATGGAATGCGAGCGGCTCGGGGCGGCGTGGATCGGCCCGGTGCTCCTCGAGACCTACGGCAAGGCGGGAGGCACGCCCCCGTCCTCCGATCTCTACGCCTTCTATCGGGGGCTCAGGGCGCTGGTGCGCGCCCGCATCGCAGTTCGCCACCTGACAGAGGGGACGATCCGGACCCCCGAGAGGTGGCCGCGGCAAGCTGCCGAATATCTGCGGCTCGCCGATCGAGCAGCGGCGGAGCTTGTTGCGCCGTCGGGCGGTCGGCCGCGCTCGACTGCGGCGCTCTGATGCCAGGGAGGCTGCGATGCCTGATGGAAACCCCCCGGTCCTGTTCGCGCTCTCGGAAAGCCAAGCCTATGGCGAGCGTGTTGCGCATCGGCTCGGGGTTCCCCTCACGCCGCATGAGGAGCGCACCTTCGAGGACGGCGAGCACAAGGCGCGCCCGCTGGCCGACATCCATGGCCGCGGGGTGTTCCTCATCCAGTCGCTTCATGGCGACGCCGGGCAGAGTGTCAACGACAGGCTGTGCCGGCTCCTGTTCTTCATCGGCGCGATCCGGGATGCCGGGGCCGCCCGGACGACCGTTGTCGCCCCCTATCTCTGCTACGCCCGCAAGGACCGGAAGACCCAGCCTCAGGACCCGACCACGACGCGCTATGTCGCCCAGATGCTGGAGGCCTGCGGAGCCGATGCCGTTGTCACGCTCGACGTCCACAACATTGCAGCGTTCCAGAACGCGTTCCGTCGGCCGACCATGCATCTCGAGGCCTGGCCGCTCTTCGTCGAGCATTTCGTCCCGCTGCTGACCGATGCGCCGGTCGTGGTGGTGTCGCCGGATATCGGCGGAACGAAGCGCGCCGAACAGTTCCGCCGAGGCCTGGCCCGGGCGCTGGGGCGCGAGCCGGGCTTCGCCGTCCAGGAGAAGCATCGGGGAGGCGGCGCGGTCGCGGGCGACCTCTTTCTCGGCGACGTCGCAGGGCGCAAAGCGATCGTGATCGATGATCTGGTGAGCACAGGCGGGACGCTCCGCAGGGCGGCAGAGCGGTGCCGGGCAGGCGGCGCGTCGGCGGTCTTCGCCGCGGTGACGCACGGCCTCCTGATCGGTGAGGGGGCGGCGGCACTGCTCTCAGACCCGGCGTTCGACCGCATCGTGATCACCGATACGGTCGAGCCGCGCTGTGGCCGGCCGGCGGGATCGAAGCTCGAACGCATCGACAGCAGCGGCCTCGTCGCCGATGCGATCCAGACGATTCTGGGGGGCCGGCCCGCATCCGGCTCCGGTTTGCCCGCCTGAGACCGACGGCTCCAGTGTCGGGCCGTCCGTCGACGAGCATCGGTTTGACCTGGATCAAAGTGGTGGCCGCCAGTCCTCGATATCGTTGGCAATGCGGCACGGCGGATCTCGCCAGGACTGTCGGGTGCACGGCAGGGACGCCCGCGGGACGATGGCGCATCGCCGTGCCGCGCCGGGCGGTGGGAAGCGATCAGAGCCCGATCCGCTTCCACTCCGGCTTCCGAGATTCTCTCGCTGTCGGCCCGAGCCGGCTCTGGAGGCCGCATATGCAAATCACCTCCCCCTTGTTCGATGACGGCGCCGAGATGCCTTCCGAATGCGCCCTCGACGAAGGGAACCTCTCGCCGCCGCTGGCGTGGCGCGACGCACCACCGGAGACCCGGAGCTTCGCGCTGGTGTGCGAGGATCCGGACGCCCCAGGACGCGCGTGGCGCCATTGGGCGGTCTACGACATCCCGCGCGAGCAGGTGGCTCTCGCGGAAGGCCTGCCCGAGGTCAACGCCGTGCGCGGCGTTCGTCAGGCGGTCAACGATTTCGGCCGGCCCGGCTATGGCGGGCCGTGTCCGCCCCGAGGGCACGGCACCCATCACTATCGCTTCCGCCTGTTCGCGCTTCCGGTTGAACGGCTGAAGCTCTCGCGCGAGCCGAGTTGCCGCGATGTCGAGCGGGCGGCCCGCCGCCTCGCCATCGCCGAGGCGGATCTGGTCGGACTGTACCGGCGATGAAAGCCGTGGCGGAGAAGGCTTCCGCCGGTCGCGCGCCGTCGCGGAACAGTGAGGTCGCGGACAGATTCGACGACATCGCGACCATGCTCGAACTCGAAGGCGCGAACCGGTTCCGGATCCGGGCTTGCCGCAACGTAGCGCGGTCCCTGCGCCGCCATGCGCGAGAAGCCTCCGACATGATTGCCGCCGGCGAAGACTTGGCGGATCTGCCCGGGATCGGGAAGAGCTTGCCGGAGAGATCCGCGACCTGGTCGCGACCGCGACGACATCGATGCTCGCTGATCTCCGCGAGAAGACACCGCCCGTTTCATTGGAGCTGATGCGGGTCCCCGGTTTCGGCCCGAAGCGCGTTCGCATCCATGGATCGGGTCAGATCCGCTTGAAGGAGGTTCGTTATGCCCCAGACTTGTCATGTGGCCTATGTGGTCGAGCCGAGACGCGATGGATGGACCGTGGTGTTCGGGCGGGAGGATTTCGGCCACTTCGACACCCGTCGCGATGCCCTCCGTTCCGCTGGGCGGGACGCCAGCTTCTGCCGCTCCCTCGGCCATGATGTCGAACTACACGCTCGGCGGCGGGACGGTCGGCTTCGCCGCATCCGCATTCCTTGCTGGGACTCGGTGTGCGAGGCTTTCATTCATCCCTCGGGCTCGCACTGCCCCGTATGATCCGGGAGGCACCGATGGCCGTGTCGGAGAGCCCGCTTCTCCTGGATCTCTACCAATTCACCATGATGGACGCCGATCTCGAGCATGAGATGACGGCCCCGGCGGTGTTCGAGTTCTTCGTGCGCAAGCTGCCGGCCCGACGCGGCTTCCTGATGGCTGCGTGACTGGACCAAGTCCTGTATTACCTCGAAGGGCTGCGCTTCGGCGAGGACGATCTTCGATATCTGGCGCAGACCAACCGGTTCTCTGCCGGGTTCCTCGAGTATCTCGCCGGCTTCCGGTTCACCGGCGACGTCGACGCCCTGCCGGAGGGCACCGTCTTCTTTCCTGACGAGCCGGTGATCCGCGTGACGGCACCGCTGCCGGAAGCCCAGATGGTCGAGACCCGCCTGGTCAATCTGCTGCACTTCCAGACCATCGTGGCGTCCAAGGCCGCCCGCATGGTGCTCGCAGCACCCGGCAAACGACTGGTGGATTTCGGTCTGCGCCGTGCCCACGGCGCCGAGGCCGGGCTGCTCGCGGCGCGGGCCGCCTTTCTCGCCGGCTTCACGGGCACCGCCACGCTGGCGGCCGAAAAGCGTTTCGGCGTTCCTGTCTTCGGCACCATGGCGCATTCCTTCATACAGGCCCATGACGACGAGATCCTGGCCTTCGAGCGCTTCGCCCGGGCGTGGCCGCACGACCTCGTCCTCCTCATCGACACCTACGACACCGAGCGGGGAGCGCAGCGCGTCGTCGAGCTAGCGCCGCGGCTCGCGCAGGCGGGCATCGTCATCCGCGGCGTCAGGATCGACAGCGGCAACCTCGCCGAGCATGCCCGGGGGGTGCGGGCGATCCTCGACACCGGTGGGCTCTCCGGGGTGGAGATCTTCGCGAGCGGCGGACTGGATGAGGACGACCTGTCGGCTTTCACGGCTCGGGACGTGCCGATCGACGCCTATGGGATCGGCACCAGCCTGACGACCTCGTCTGATGCCCCCGCCCTCGACTGTGCCTACAAGCTGCAGGAATACGGCGGAACGCCCCGCCGGAAGCGCTCGGAAGGGAAGGCGACCTGGCCCGGCCGGAAGCAGGTCTGGCGCCGGTACGACGCCGAGGGCATCATCGCGGGTGACGTCGTCGCGCTGGTGACCGAGCGGGGAGATGGTCGGCCCCTGCTGGAACCAGTTATGCGCGGCGGGAAGCGGCTGACTGGACTGCCGACCCTGGCCGAAGCGCGGCAGCGTGCGGCCGGCGAGCTGGCCTCGCTTCCTGCCGCTATCCGGCATCTCGGGGTGGTCGCACCAGCTGTCAGGATCAGTGATGGACTGTGCAGATTGGCAGAAGCCTGCGATCGACGGGACCCGCTCCGGATGCGATGAGGGAGCGGGTCCGCCGGTTCAATGCGACATCAGCACCGGCACGGTCATGGAGCGCAGGAGCGACCGTGTGACCCCGCCGAAGATCATCTCCTGGAACCGGGCATGGCCGTAGCACCCCATGACCAGCAGGTCTCCGCCGCGATCCGCGATGAAGTTCAGGATCTCTGCCGGGACGTCGGGGTCTGGAGCTTCCCGGACGACGACATCGGCCCGGACATCGTGGCCTGCAAGGTGGCGCGCAATATCCATGCCCGGGACCTGATCGCGCTTGGGTGGTGTCACGGCCAGCACACTGACCTTCCGCGCCACCTGCAGCAGCGGCATCGCGTCGGCGACGGCGCGTGCGGCCTCGCGGCTCGCGTTCCAGGCGACGACGATGTGCTCGCACGGCACCGCGGTCACTCCGGTGTACGGGATGACCAGGACCGGCCGTCCGCTTGTGAGGGTCAATTCGGGGGCGAGCGCCAGGAGCGACGGTTCCCACTGCGGATCGCTCTGGTCGACGACGATCGCATCCGCATAGCGGCCATGGACCGCGAGCGCGGTGACCATATCGCCCTGGCTCGATCTCCATTCGGAATGACCCGTATAGCCGAACCGCTCAACGGTCTGCCCGAACCGCCGCTTCGCGTCCGCCATTTCCTCGTCGTTGGCGCGCTCCAAGGCCTCGATTGCTGACTTGGGAAGGGAATGCAGACCATAAGCCTTCCACACAGGCGGTCGGACGCCGAGTCCGATCAGCCGGGCATCCTGGTGGCGGGCGAAGTCGATCGCAGCGGCCAGGGCAGGGGTTTCGTCGCTGCCGACATGTACCAGAACATCGCGATAAGGCATCTTCTCAGCTCCTCGGATCGGAGGTGGGACAGGCCCGCGGGGCGCCGGCCGTGTCCGCATGGCCAACCATCGGAACTTCGCGGTTGCGATTCCTTGATCGGGATCAAATCGGGGCCTGATGACCGGGGCGGCGACGTGCCGGGACCGCCAGGTCTCCTTGACTTGGCGCAAGGCGCCTCGGTCCTCCCTGGTATAGCGAAAAGGCAGATGAGGGGAAGGAGAGGGAAGATGCCAAGCCGGAAGAGAGGGCAGGCGGGGCCGCTGGACGATCGGTCTGATGTTCGAACGGCAACCGACCCGCCGGACACGTCAGCGATGTCCGATGAACCGATCGACCACGATCATCCCGGCAGTGAGATTCAGGTGCGGGCGCTCCTGCTCGGCGAGCGGCTCGACACTCGCGCGCTCAGGCTTGCGGAAGAGACCGCGCAGCTCCTGCCGATGACGGTCCGGGCCGGGGACGGCTGGGTCGTGCTGTTCCGCTATGGCGTGATCGTCTCCTTCGGCCTGTCGCAGCCAGCCGAACGTGCGCTTCTCGTGTCCCTTGCGCCCGCCGTCAGTGATCCCCTGCCGGCGCCGGAATGTGAAGAGGGGCGGATCCAGGTGGATCGCGCGCGCGAGGAGACGGTCGATCCGGCCGGCACCATCGTCCTGCAGCAGGCTTCCCTCGACCGGCTGCGGGCGATCGCGGAGATCCTGGCTCGAAATGCGCTCCTGTCGCACCATGAAGCGACCATCGCGCAGCTGTTCGATCGGATTGAGCCGCTTGCGATCGCGCTGCGCCGCGACGGCCGGATAGGCTGGCGCGACCGGGACTTGCTGCGCCAGATCGGCGATGTGCTGTTCACCCAGTACAAGATGGTCGGCCGGGCCGAGGCGATGGAAAAGCCCGAGCTGCTCTGGGAGTATCCCGAGCTCGAACGGCTCTATGCCCGGCTCGAAGCGGAATATGAGCTTCGCGACCGCGCCCGGGCGCTCGACGCCAAGCTCGACCTCCTGTCGCGCAGCTGTGAGACGCTGATCGGCCTGATTCAGGCCCGGCGCAGCCTGCGCGTCGAATGGTATGTGGTTCTCCTGATCGTGGCTGAGCTCTGCCTGTCGGTCTTCGCCTTGTTGCAGGCGGGCTAGGCTCCAGACTCAATGAGCCCACCAGAGGACGATGGCGGCGCAAGCAATGGCAGAGGCGAAATTGCGTGCGAGCTTGTCATAGCGGGTAGCGATCCGTCGGAAATCCTTGAGCCGATTGAACAT
>Ga0209130_1000237_pt1 | contig 70739 bp, 77 predicted proteins | sample AraplaMF_Cvi_mLB_FD_184264 | JGI IMG/M metagenome (GOLD analysis project Ga0209130, IMG submission 184264) | Arabidopsis root microbial communities from the University of North Carolina, USA - plate scrape MF_Cvi_mLB (SPAdes) (version 2) | ecosystem: Host-associated > Plants > Roots > Endosphere... | reverse complement strand
CGTGCGCGAGTCGATCAAGTCCGTGATCCACACCCTGCTGGAAGCAGTGGCGCTGGTGGTGATCGTGGTGATCATCTTCCTGCAGACCTGGCGCGCATCGATCATCCCGCTGCTGGCGGTGCCTGTGTCGATCGTCGGTACCTTCGCGGTGATGATCGGCTTCGGCTTCTCGATCAACACGCTGTCGCTGTTCGGCCTTGTGCTGGCCATCGGTATCGTGGTCGACGATGCGATTGTGGTGGTGGAGAACGTCGAGCGGAATATCGCCAACGGCCTGTCGGCCCGCGATGCGACCATCCAGGCCATGAAAGAAGTGTCCGGCCCGATTATCGCTATCGCCCTGGTGCTGTGCGCCGTGTTCGTGCCGATCGCCTTCGTGTCCGGCCTGACCGGCCAGTTCTACCGCCAGTTCGCGCTGACCATCGCTATTTCGACCGTGATTTCGGCACTGTGCTCGCTGACCCTGGCCCCGGCCCTGTCGGCATCGCTGCTGCGCCCTCACGACGCACCGAAAGACGCGCTGACCCGCGTGATGGACAAGATCTTCGGCCGCTTCTTCGCCTGGTTCAACCGCTTCTTCAACCGCGCTTCGCACAGCTATGAAACCGGCGTGCAGGGCGTGCTGAAGCGCAAATCCGCTTCGGTCCTGGTGTACCTGGTGCTGGCTGCTGCCGCAGGCGTGATGTTCAAGGTTGTTCCTAGCGGCTTCGTGCCGGGCCAGGACAAGCAGTACCTGGTGGGCTTCGCCCAGCTGCCTGACGCCGCGTCGCTGGAACGCACCGAACAGGTGATCCGCAAGATGTCCGACATCGCCAAGGAAATCCCTGGCGTGGATGCATCGGTTGCCTTCCCTGGCCTGTCGATCAACGGCTTCACCAATGCGCCGAACGCCGGTATCGTGTTCACCACGCTGAAGCCATTCCACGAGCGTACCGACCCGTCGCAATCGGGTGCGGCCATCGCAGCGGAGATCAACAAGCGCATGGGCGCCGTGCAGGACGCGTTCGTGATGGTGTTCCCACCGCCGCCAGTCAACGGCCTGGGTACCACCGGCGGCTTCAAGATGATGATCGAAGACCGCAACAACGCCGGCTACGATGAACTGTACAAAACCGTGCAGGCGATCCAGATGAAGGCATGGCAGGACAAGCGCCTGGCCGGTGTGTTCTCCAGCTTCCAGATCAATGTGCCGCAGCTGTTCGCGGACATCGACCGCGCCAAGGCCAAGCAACTGGGCGTGCCGCTGCAGACCATCTACCAGACTTTGCAGATCAACCTTGGTTCGCTGTACGTGAACGACTTCAACCAGTTCGGCCGTACCTACCAGGTGCGCGTACAGGCTGATGCCCCGTTCCGTTCGCAAGCCGAGCAGATCGCGCAGCTGAAAGTCCGCAGCAGCAAAGGCGAGATGATTCCCCTGTCGTCGCTGATGCGTGTGAAAGACAGCTATGGCCCTGACCGCGTGGAGCGCTACAACGCCTACGTATCGGCCGAGATCAACGGCGCTCCGGCTCCGGGCTTCTCGTCCGGCCAGGCCCAGGCCGCGCTGGAAGAAATCACCAAGGCGACCCTGCCGAAAGGCATGGGCTACGAATGGACCGAGCTGACCTACCAGGAAATCCTGGCCGGTAACACCATGATCTACGTGTTCCCGCTGTGCGTGCTGCTGGTGTTCCTGGTGCTGGCTGCCCAGTACGAAAGCTGGACCCTGCCGCTGGCCGTGATCCTGATTGTGCCGATGTCGATCCTGTGCGCCCTGATCGGCGTCAAGTTGACCGGCGGCGACAACAACGTGTTCACGCAGATTGCCTTGTTCGTGCTGGTCGGTTTGGCGTCGAAGAACGCGATCCTGATCGTGGAGTTTGCGCGGGAACTGGAAGACCATGGCCGCACCATCCTGGAAGCGGCACTGGAAGCTTGCCGCCTGCGTCTGCGTCCGATCCTGATGACGTCGATCGCCTTCATCATGGGTGTGGTACCGCTGGTGTTCTCGGTTGGTGCAGGTGCTGAAATGCGTCATGCAATGGGTGTGGCGGTGTTTGCCGGCATGCTGGGCGTGACCTTCTTCGGCCTGTTCCTGACGCCAGTGTTCTACGTCCTGCTGCGCACCCTGGCCAAGCGCCTTGAGAAGAAATCCCCGGCGGCCGACGCTGCCCCGCAACTGGAAGGGACCCACTAATATGAAAAGTATGATTGCAAAGGGCGTCGCGCCGCTGCTGGCAGCACTGCTGCTGACCGCATGCGCCGCGCCTGAATTCAAGCAACCGCAAGTCGACACCCCGACCGCCTTCAAGGAGTCGCAGGTGATGACCGCCGAAGACGGCACCAGCTGGAAGCCAGCCCAGAACGCCGAACGCCAGCCGCGCGGCGAGTGGTGGCTGGCCTTCAGCGACCCGGCCCTGAATGAGCTGATCGCGGAAGCGACCCGCAACAACGCCAACCTGGCCGTGGCGGCCGCCCGCGTCAAGCAGGCACGCGCCATCGCCGGCATCGCCGAATCGGACCGCATTCCGCAGATCGGCGTGGGCGTGGGTGCCCAGCGTGCCCGCAATTCGGCCCTGTCGCTGGGCGTTCCAGCCAGTACCGACATTGCGCCGCAGACCACTTACAACGCGAACCTGACGGCGAGCTATGAAGTGGACCTGTTCGGCCGCGTATCGAGCAATGTGTCCGCGGCCCGTGGCGATGCCGCGCAGGTGGAAGCGAATTACCGCTCCGTCCTGCTGTCGCTGCAAGCCGACGTGGCACAGGCCTATTTCCGCCTGCGCGCCACGGACGCCGAATTGGCGACTGTGGAGCAGACGGTCCGTCTGCGCGAAGAGAGTGTGAAGGTCAACCAGCGCCGCTTCGACCTGGGCGACATCGGTGAATTCGACCTCTCGCGTGCCAAGACCGAGCTGGCAACCACCCGCGCGGAAGCGATCGGCCTGCAACGCCGCCGCGCCACCACCGAGCATGCGCTGGCAGTCCTGCTGGGCAAGCCGGCCGCCGCCTACACGGCGGGCAACAGCCCGCTGCTGGATTCGACGCTGCTGCCTGCGATCCCGACCGGTGTACCATCGGCGCTGCTGGAACGCCGTCCTGACATCGCCGCCGCACAAAAGGCGATGGAAGCGTCGAATGCCCGCATCGGCGTCGCCCGTTCGGCCATGTTCCCGGCACTGAACATCACCGCCACCGGCGGCGGCGCTGCCGGCCACTTCAGCGACGTGTTCAAGTGGAGCAGCCGCTCGTGGGTGCTGGGCGCCTTGCTGTCGATGCCTTTGATCGACGGCGGCCGTAACAGCAATAACGTCAAGCGCAGCGAAGCGGCGCTGGAAGAATCGGTTGCCGGCTATCGCCAGACCGTGCTCAGTGCCTTCGCCGAGGTGGAAGACAACCTGGCAGGCCTGCGCATCCTGGGCGGCCAGACCGCGCAGATCGACGACGCCCTTGTCTCGGCGCGCCGCTCGGCCGACCTGGCGCAGAAACTGTACGACGCCGGCCGTTCCAGCTACCTGGACCTGCTGGACGCCCAGCGCAACCTGGCAACCGTCGAACGCAACGCAGTGCAGCTGCGCGGCGATCGCGCGGTGACCACGGTGGCCCTGATCCGTTCCCTGGGCGGCGACTGGAACTGATTCAAGTTCGATCAGCCCTTAACGGCGCTCCGCATTCAGCGGGCGCCGTTTTTTTTCGCCCGACGCAGCCCACGTATAATCACGTGTTTTGGCTCGCTCCTGAACAAATGCCCTTACTGCACAAGGTGACGATCTCGCTGTTCACCGTTTTTGTCGTTGTCTGGTCCTACCTTGCCTTTTATCCGGAACCCGCGCTGAACACGCAGGCGCTTGGCCCTGAAGCGAAAGCATTCGTCAGCCAGTCACTGAAAGACTTCTGCGCCGGCCTGTATACCGATGGCATTTGCCCGAAGGTTTCGATCGCTGGCAAGCAAAGATGGATCGCCAGCACCTATCTCGGTGGTTCTCAGATACCTACTGCGCAAACTGACGCCATTCTCCTTGCGCAAGGCTGGCAGAAGATCCCTTCCGACTACGAACGAACCACTGTTTTCTGCAAACAGGGCTATTCCGCGCGTTACGACTACGCCGGCAGCTACGTTGGCACCCTGGCTTTCGCTGGCGGCAGCCATCACTGCGTAAAACTCGCTCAAAAGGCCTGAAACAGAAGGACCCTGCTTGCAAATCCTCGTGGATCAGCCTATGATTGCGACAAATGTCACACAAAGGCTAATATGGTCACAAGTCGTCTGTTAAGCAGCATCCCCGGTATCCGGCATGGATTTGGCAGCGCCTCGTCGCTGATTCCGGCCGAACTGGATCCGGTCTGGGAATTGAGGCCTGTAAAACGCCAGGTCCATGGCAACCGGGTGGTAGCGATTCATGAACCGAAGCAGGAAGCCGGCGATGCCGACGGCTTTCACAGTGCAGTGCCAGGCCTCCCGGTCAGCATCATCACCGCCGATTGCGTGCCGCTATTGCTGGCGCGCCGCGACGGCTCGCAGGTCGCCGCAGTGCATGCAGGCTGGCGTGGCCTGTATGACGGCATCATTCCCGCGGCATTGGCCGCGATGGGCGAGGGCGCGCCAGTCGTCGCCGCAGTCGGCCCCACAATCTGCGCCGAATGTTACGAAGTAAGTGAAGAACTGGCAGAAGATTTCGCGCGCCGCTTCAGCGAGCTCCCGCGCGAAGCGGTGCTGCCGTCGTACCGCCATCTCGACCTGCGCGCCATCGCAGGACACCAGTTGCGTGCGGCCGGCGTTGAAGAAATCGAACATGTCGGCGGCTGCACCTGCTGCGCACGCGACGCCGCCGGCGAACCTGTTTATCGCAGTTACCGGCGTGGCGACCGCGGGTCGCAAATGCACTCCGGCCTGTACATCACCACCAAAGGAGAAAAATGAAGGTTATCGCATCCCTCATCCTGGCCGCCTTCGCGACCGTCGCCAACGCGCAAGAGCGTGACTGGAGCGCCCCGCAGCAGCCGTTCACCATCTACGGCAACACGCACTACGTTGGCACCGCCGGTATCAGCGCGATCCTGGTGACATCGCCGCAAGGCCATATCCTGGTCGACGGCACCACCGGCAAAGGCGCGGAAGTGGTCGCAGCCAACATCCGCACACTTGGCTACAAGCTGGAAGATGTGAAGACCATCCTCAGCTCCCACTCGCATGAAGATCACGCCGGCGGCGTTTCGTCGCTGCAAAAACTGACCGGCGCTACTGTGTTGGCTGGCGCAGCCAACGTCGAAACCATGCGTACTGGCGTCTCGCCCAAAACCGATCCACAATTCGGCAGCCTGTCGAACTTCGCCGGCTCCGCAAAAGTGCGCGGCGTGACCGATGGCGAGGTCATCAAACTGGGTCCGTTAGCCGTGACCGCGCACAGCACCCCAGGTCACACCGCAGGCGGCACAACCTGGAGCTGGCAGTCTTGCGAAGCAGGCAAGTGCAAGAACGTAGTGTTTGTCGACAGCGTGACCGCAGTATCGGCCGACAGCTACCGCTTCACCGATCACCCCGAAGTCGTGGCGCAATTGCGCGGCAGCTTCACCAAGATTGAAGGTCTGAAGTGTGACGTCGCAATCGCCGCGCACCCGGAAGTGAACGACCTGTGGGGGCGTCAGCAGCGCGCAGCGAAAGAGGGCAGTGCCGCCTATGTCGACAGCAACGGCTGCAAGACCATCGTCGAAGCCGGCCGCAAACGTCTTGAAACCCGCCTGGCCAGCGAAAAGCACTGAACTATGAAATCAAGCGCACAACCACATGCTATTTGTTGTGGGGCTTGGCCAGCTTTGCGCAATTCGCGGAGAGAATCGATCGCTCGAGAGCGTCAGTGACCTGCTTGATTGCCTCCGGCGTGCAGTTCTCTGCCGTTGGACTGGAAGTCATTTGCGCCGGCTTGCGGGTAAGACTTTTGAACGCGATGGCTGCAAGGATTGCGGCGGCGAGGACCGCGATGACCAGGTTGGTGCGAGGTTTCAAAGGATCGTCCGTATCGATTGTCAAAGAATGCCAATGATACGGTGCCCGGTATCCGAAACGCAAAAAGCCCGCCTGGTCAGCGGAGAACCCTGCCAGGCCGGGGTGAAGTGATTCTGCGCTGGGTCCCCGCTGGGCCAGCGCACCCTTCCGGTTTGGAGGCGGAATCGGGAGGCGCGCTGGCTGCTGGGGAAGCGGTCTGGATTACTTAGCCGGTGCGGCTTCCTTAGCAGCGGCTACTTCTTTGGATGCAGCGGTTTTTTTGGCGTGCTTGGTCTTTTTCACTTCCTTGGTCGCGCTGGCGTGTTCGTGCGAGGCGGCTGGGGCAGCAGCGGTGGCCGAAGAAGCTGGGGTAGCAGCTACAGCTGGGGTAGCAGGCGTAGCAGGAGTCGCCTTGGTGCCTTTTTCAGCCGGCACAGCTGGAGTCGCTGGCACTGCAGGAGTTGCCGGGGCAGCTGCGGTGGCAGCTGGTGCAGCAGCAGGTTTAGCCGCTTGGGCGCCGGCAGCCGGGGCTTGGGCGAAGGCAGCGGTTGCGAACAGGCCGGCGATCAGGATGGCGATGGTCTTCTTCATGGTCAAGCTCCTCGGAGAGAATGTGGTAAATCGTTTCGGGTGTCGTGCACTATTGCCGTGTCACTGAGCTGAAAACGGCGGCCACCGAGCCACCGTTGACGGTCTTTACACCTCGTTACACTTGCCAAATCTGCTTACAAAGTGCGCTGGATAACCGTCTCCACCCGGCGTCGCCCGTACAGTGGCTGCATGAAGGACGCACTCAAGACTTACAAGGCGAAGCGGGACTTCAGCATTACGCCGGAACCCGCAGGGGGAGGCCAGCCAGGACGGGGGCGGCTGGCCTTCGTTATCCAGAAACACTGGGCGCGGCGGCTGCATTACGACTTCCGCCTGGAACTCGACGGCACGATGAAAAGCTGGGCTGTGCCGAAAGGCCCGAGTTACGACACGCATGACAAACGGATGGCAGTGCATGTCGAAGACCATCCGATCTCCTACAACGAATTCGAAGGCACCATCCCCGATAAGCAGTACGGCGCGGGGAAGGTGATCATCTGGGACCGCGGCACCTGGGAGCCGGTGGAAGACCCCCGCAAGGGCTACCGCGCCGGCAAGCTGGTATTCAACCTGCACGGCCACAAAATGCATGGCCGCTGGGCCCTGGTGCGCATGCGCGGCAAAGGGGAAGACAAGGAGCCCTGGCTGCTGATCAAGGAAAAGGATGAATACGTCCGTCCCGCCGCTGATTTCAGCGTGGTGGACGAGATGCCCGACAGCGTCAAGGCGCTCGGGCCGGCTGCGGAGGCCGCCCCGGTGGTGAAACGCCCGGAGCCGCCGCGCGTCAAGCGCCTGCCTGCCGAACTGGAGCCCGAGCTGGCCACGCTGGTCGATGGGCCGCCTTCGACGCCGGAAGATTGGCTGTTCGAGGTCAAGTACGATGGCTACCGCCTGCTGGCGCGCGTTGAAGGCGGCGACATCACCCTGCACACGCGTAACCGTAACGACTGGACGCACAAGCTTGAGCCCTTGCGTGCCGCGCTGGCCAAGGCCAAGCTGCCGGACGGATGGTACGACGGCGAAATCGTGGTCCACAACGAAGAAGGGCGCCCGGATTTCGGCCTGCTGCAGCAAGCCTTCGATGGCGAGCGCACGAAAGACATCGTCTACTTCCTGTTCGACGTGCCTTACCTTGATGGCGAAGACCTGCGCGGACTGCCGCTCGATGAACGCCGCGCCAGGCTGGAGGCGGCAATGGCCAAGGTCAAAAGCGACACCATTCGCCTCAGTGCTGTCCTGCAGGCGTCGCCCGATGAAATGCTTGCTGCTGCCTGCAAGATGGGCCTCGAAGGCGTGATCGGCAAGCGCCGCGACTCCACCTATACCGAGCGCCGCTCGCGCGACTGGATCAAGCTGAAATGCGCCCAGCGCCAGGAATTCGTCATTGGTGGCTATACCGACCCGCAGGGCAGCCGTACCGGCATCGGTTCGCTGCTGCTGGGGGTCTATGGCAAGGATGGCGAACTGCATTACGCAGGCAATGTCGGCTCCGGTTTCAATGACAAGACTCTGCGCGAGCTTGCAGATAAACTGAAACGGTTGAAAGCCGACGAAAGTCCGTTCGCGGCAAGCAAAGCGATCGCCCGCAAGGCGCACTGGGTCAAACCGCAACTGGTGGCGGAGGTCAGCTTCGGCGAGTGGACGCGTGGCGGTTCGGTACGGCACGCGGTCTTCCAGGGCCTGCGCAAGGACAAGAAGGCCGGTGAAATCAGCCGCGAGGTAGCGGCCCACGTGGAGGAGGAAACCGTGCAAAGCAAATTGCCCGCATCACTCAAGGTGACCAACCCGGACCGCCTGGTCGATCCGGCCAGCGGGCTCAAAAAGATCGACGTGGTGCGCTATTACGCCCTGGTAGCCGATCTCATGCTCGAGCATACGAAGGGCCGTCCCGTGGCCTTGCTGCGTGCGCCGGACGGCGTCGGTTCCGAGCTGTTCTTCCAGAAGCACGCCGATGTCAGCAAGCTGCGCGGACTGAAGGAATTCCCGCGCGAGCTGGACCCTGATCACCCACCGATGCTGGAGGTGGCCACCACGCAAGCCTTGCTGGCGGCGGCCCAGTTCAATGTGATCGAGTTCCACACCCAAAACGCGTTCGGCCGCACCTACGAAAAGCCGAACCGCATCCTGTTCGACCTTGACCCCGGCAGTGGCGTCGAGTGGGCGCAAATACAGGAGGCGGCGCAGCTGATGCACGCATTCCTCGAAGAACTGGGGTTGCCGTGCTTCCTCAAGACCAGCGGCGGCAAGGGCTTGCACGTGGTGGTACCGATCAAGCCATACTACGATTGGGATACCGTGAAGGCATTCAGCAAGCAGGTGGTGGAGCATATGGCGGCCACGCTGCCGGACAGGTTTGCCTTGAAAAGCGGGCCGAAGAACCGGGTCGGCAAGATCTTCATCGATTACTTGCGCAATGGCCGCGGCGCGACCACGGTGGCCGCATGGTCGGCAAGGGCGCGGCCGGGGCTGGGAATTTCGGTGCCGGTCGCGTGGGACGAACTGGCCGGCTTGCGAGGCGGCGACCACTGGACGGTGGCCACGGCGCACACGCGGCTCGATGTCGGCAATGCACCGTGGGCGGATTATGCGAAGGCCGCCGTCGGCCTGGCGCCGGCAATGAAGGCCATCGGCGCGCCAGCCTGAGCTAAGCGGCTTTGCGGCGGGTGCTGCTTGTTTTGGCGGTGGACTTGGCGGCACTGGTGCGTTTGGCGGCGGGCTTGCTGGATGTTGCGGTCGAGCGCGACGACGTGCTGCGGGTCTTGCTGGCGCCAGCGCTGGTGCTGCGGCGGGCGCGCGGCGTAGACGCCGCTTCTTCTTCCTCGTCTTCGTCCGATTCTGCGGTTGTGGCGGCGGCCTTGCCCTTGGCACCGAGGCTTTGCTTGAGCAGCGCCACCAAATCCACCACATTGCTGGCCTTGGGCGCCGGCGATTCATCTGAGGGCGCGGTGATGGTGTGGGTCTGGCCGGCTTTCACTTTCTTTTCCACCAACTTGAGTACGTCTTCGCGATAGGTGTCGTGGTACTCCTTGGGGTTCCACTTCTCGCTCATTTCTTCCACCAGCGACAAGGCCATCTTCAGTTCCTTGTCGGTCAGGCCGGAATCGCCTGGCAGCTTGAGGTCTTCCGGATTGCGGATCTCGGTCGCATAGCGCAGCGTGTTCATGATGATGCCGTCGCCGACGGGCACCAGCGCGCACAAGTGCTGCCGCGTGCGGATGACGACCGTCGCAATAGCAATCCGGCCTGCCTTGTGCAGCGTTTCGCGCAACAGGGCATAGACTTTGTCGCCGCCGCGCCCGGGCGACAGGTAGTAGGGCGTTTCATAGAAGGTCAGCGGTACCGAATCGCCATCGACAAAAGCCAGGATGTCGATGGTTTGCGTCGCTTTTGGGTTAGCCAGCCGCAAGTCTTCATCGCTCAGGACGACATACTCGCCATCGGAGTATTCGTAGCCTTTGATGATGTTGTCCCAGGTGACTTCCTTGCCTGTGGCCTTGTTATAGCGCTTGAAGCCGATTGGCGAGAAGTCCCGCTTGTCCAGCATGGTCAGGTCCAGGTCGTGCGATTCCACCGCCTTGTGCAGCTCCACGGGGATATGCACCAAGCCGAAACTGATCGCGCCTTTCCAGAGTGCTCGTGCCATCTTTATTCTCCAACACTTCCGGTAATCGGTAAAACGATACCGGTGATATAGCTGGCGCAGGAAGGCGCTGCCAGGAATACGAAGGCCGGCGAGATCTCTTCCGGCTGTGCGGGCCGGTGCATGTCGGTCTGCGAGCCGAATTCCTTGATCTTGTCGGGCGACTGGTCGGCCGGGTTCAGTGGCGTCCACACCGGGCCGGGCGCAACCGCATTGACGCGGATGCCTTTCTCCAGCAGGTTGGACGCCAGCGACATCGTAAATGCATGGATTGCGCCCTTGGTGGTGGAATAGTCCAGCAGCTTTTTCGAGCCGCGCAGGCCGACCACGGAACCGGTGTTCAGGATCGAGCTGCCGCGCTTCATATGGGGCAGTGCGGCCTTGGCCATGTGGAAGTAGCCGTAGATATTGGTCTTCATGGTCAGGTCGAAACGCTCTTCCGACAGGTCCTCCAGCGACCCGGCATGTTCCTGGAAGGCGGCGTTGTTGACCAGGATGTCGATCTTGCCGAAGGCGTGCAGCACTTCGTCGATCGCATGGCGGCAGAAAGCCGGGTCGCGCACGTCGCCGGGAATCAGGATGCAGCGCTGGCCTTCGGCCTCGATGTATTTTTGGGTCTCGGCCGCGTCTTCCTGCTCTTCGGCCAGATACACCAGCGCCACGTCGGCGCCTTCGCGCGCATATAGCACCGCTACCGCGCGGCCGATGCCGGAATCGCCGCCGGTGATGATCGCAGACATTCCGGAGAGCTTGCCGCTGCCGCAATAGTCGGGCGCCACGAATTGCGGCTTCAATTGCATTTCCTGTTCCAGGCCGGGCTTTTCAAGGTGCTGCTCGGGCAGCGGAGGAGCGGGGAAATCGTGGGTCCCAGCTTGCGCTGGCTGTCTCTTTTCCTCAGCCTTTGGCCTGGCGGCGTCACGTTGGTCCTGTTCTTGCTGGACGGTGCGCTGTTCGCTGCCCGCACCAGTCTTTTGCTGCGAATTCGACATGGCTTCCTCCTGTGCTCGGAAGACCAGTATTCGCCCCGGCAACGTTGCTAACCGTGCGCTCCCACACATAAATAGGGATGTTGTCTGGAGTGAACTTGTGGCACACTAAGCCATATGCCTAATGCTGCGGGCCGCCGTCACCGTACCGGCCTTTTCCTCCATCCCGATCCCGCGCGACGTCAGGAATTTGTAGCGGCTTGCGCCGAATCGTTTGACCGTTTGCTGACTGCGGACAGCATTGCCAGCGCGCGCCATGCGATGGCGCATAACAAGATTTCCTTGCTGATTATTGACCTCGATGGCCCAGCCATGGCAGCTGGCAATGAGCTTGCTGCGTTGGTGCGCAGCCGTGCCGGGGCGCCGGTGCTGGTGCTATGCCCCTTTACGCGCTCCTCGACCATGGCTGAGCTGATGGCGCAGGGCCCCCTGGCTTACCGCATTACGCCCATTGCCCCGGAAGAGTTGCTCGACGCCGTGACAGCGCTGCTGGCGCCGGCGGCAAACACCAAGGCTTCGGCCCAGCAGCACTTGCTGGACCTGGAGGCTGACCTGAACGATTTGCTGTCGATCCAGCGCAGCTTGCAGCGTGCGCTCTACGGCTCGGAAGAAATCGAGCGGATGGGGGCGCGCATCTGCAATGCACTGTGCAGCTATCCCGGCATTTGCCATGCAGCCCTGTTCCAGGCGATTAATGATGGCGCGCTGCGCCTGGTGGCGCAGGACGGCCGCATTGACCTCGACATCAAGGAAGTGCTGGGCGGGCGCGACGAATTGCTGGACGTGCCCGTGCGGCGCGGTGAACTGGTGCTGCTCGATTCCCCAGCCAAAACCGGCGATCCTGAATTGACGGTAATGCTGGAAGAACAGGGCGTGCATATGCTGCTGGCTTTCCCGCTGCGCGGCGAGCCCGGCGGGCCGTTGCTGGGCGCCATCAGCATGCTGTTCGACCGGCCCCTGACCATGAGCCGTGAACACTTCAGTTGCTTTGGCTCTGCGGCGCAACTGATCAGCTTTGGCATGGTGATGAGCGATTTGCGCCACCAGAACAATGCGCTGGGCCTGGAAATCACGCAGATCACGCCATTCGATGGCTTGACCGGCGTCGCGAACCGGCGCCAGGGGGAGCAGGTACTCGATAGCGAGATCCGGCGCGCACGCCGCTACGCCGTGCCGCTGGCGGTGATTGCTTTCGACCTCGACGGCTTCCGCACCATCAATGAACTGCATGGCTACACGACGGGCGACCGCGCGCTGGCCGTGTTGGCCGCCACCGTGCAGACGCGCTTGCGCAATTCGGACACGATCGCCCGCATGCGCGGCGAACAATTCATGGTGATCGCCACCCACACCGTGGCCATCGACGCCTTCAAGCTGGCCGAAGAACTGCGGGAAACGATCGCCGCCACCGAACTGCCGGGCGGCGATACCGTCACGGCCAGTTTCAGCGTCGCCCAGCTTGCCCCGGACGAAGGCGCGACCGAACTGGTAAGCCGCCTGGAAGCGGCATTGCATCGCGCCAAGCGGGCAGGGCGCAACTGCGTCGAACTGGCCATGGCCCGCTAAAAAAGCGGCGGCTCACCCTCGCAAGCCGCCGCAAAGCACGATAGATAGATGATGATCGTCATCCACGTGTGATATATTACATCCATAATAAAAATAATCAAGGAGAAGATCATGCGTGTAAGCAGGGAACAGGCGGCCCAGAACCGCGAACGCATTGTTGAAACGGCATCCCGGCTGTTCCGGGAAAAGGGCTACGACGGTATCGGCGTGGCCGACCTGATGAAAAGCGCCGGCCTGACGCACGGCGGCTTTTACGGCCATTTCGCTTCCAAGGAAGACTTGCTGGCCGAAGCTTTCGGCAAGGCGATGGAAAATTCCGCCAAGCGCTGGCGCGAACTGCTGGCGGAAGCGCCGGCCAATCCACGCGCCGCACTGGCCCATATGTACCTGACCGCCAAGCACCGCGACAACCCGGGCAAGGGTTGCGCGCTGGCCGCGCTTGGCCCTGATGTATCGCGTGTCGGGCCGGAAGTGCGGCATGCGATGGATGAAAGTTTCAAGGCGCAGCTCGATGCGCTGGCGCAGGCACTGCCCGGCGAACCAGGGCAGGCAAGGCGCGATGCGATTGCCACCTACGCCGCCATGGTTGGCGGCCTGGTGCTGGCCCGGTCGGTGGCGGATAAAGCGCAGTCCGACGAAATCCTGGCAGCCGTGCTGTCCTCGCTGGAACAGGGACGCTGATGCTGGCTTGGCTGCGAAACTACCGGCGCGCGATGCTGCCGGGCGATATCAGTGCGGGCATCGTGGTGGCGATGATGATGATCCCGCAAGGCATGGCTTATGCGCTGGTGGCGGGCCTGCCGCCGGTGACCGGCATTTACGCCAGCATCCTGCCACCCGTTGTCTACGCATTGTTCGGTACCAGCATGACGCAGTCGGTCGGCCCAATGGCGATCGTGTCGCTGATGACGGCCGCGATCATCGGCCCGATGGCGACAGCCGGCTCCGGCCTGTATTCGGTGCTGGCGGCGCAACTGGCGCTGGTGGCGGGCGCGGTACTGCTGCTGTGCGGCCTGCTGCGGCTTGGCTTCCTGGCCAATTTCTTCTCGCGTCCCGTCATGAGCGGCTTTACTGTCGGTTCTGCGCTGGTGATCGCGTGGGGCCAGCTCAGGCCTTTGCTGGGTGGCGAGCTGCCGCACTGGCATGGCCCGAGCGCGGCGCTGGGGCTTGGCTCGGTGCTGCTGCTGGTGCTGTCGCGCAGCCACCTGGCGCGTTTGCTGCGCGCCCTCGGCATGAAGCAGGCCGGCGCCGACATGGCGACGCGCCTGGCGCCAATGCTGGTCGTGATGCTTGGCCTGGTCCTGGTACAGGTGCTGGGGCTGGAAGCACTGGGCGTGAAAACCACCGGCAAAGTGCCGAGCGGCCTGCCGCAACTGAACCTGGCCATGTCGCAGGCGCATTGGCAGCAGCTGCTGCAACCGGGGCTGCTGGTGGGCTTCGTGATCTTCATCATGAGCATGTCGGCGGCGCAGTCGCTGGCCTTGAAACGCAATGAAAAGCTGGTCAGCAACCATGAGCTGATCGGCCTTGGTGCGGCCAATGTGGCCAGCATGCTGTCGGGCGCTTTTCCAGTCACCGGCAGCATGTCGCGTTCCGCGGTCAACTTCGCGGCCGGCGCGCAGACGCCGCTGGCCAGCATCTTCACGGCCGGCCTGCTGGCCCTGGCGCTGGTGGCGCCGACCGGTTGGCTGGCCTTGCTGCCGATGCCGGTGCTGGCGGCGACCATTATCGTCGCCGTGCTGGGCATGCTGGAACTGGGCACCTTGCGCACCGCGTGGCGCTACGACCGCAGCGATGCGCTGGCGTGGTTTGCCAGTGCGGCCGGCGTGGTGGCGCTGGGCGTGGAAGCGGGCGTGCTGGTGGGCGTGGCGCTGTCGATGGGCACCCTGATCTGGCGCGCCAGCCGGCCGCATATCGCGGTGCTGGGCCGGATCGCGGGTACCGAGCATTTCCGCAATATCGAGCGCTATCCGGCGGAAACCCGGCCTGAGCTGCTGGCCCTGCGCATCGACGCCAACATGTTCTTCGGTAACGTGGAGGCGGTGCAGGAGCGCATTGAGGACGAATTGCGAATGCATCCGACGGCGCGCAACCTGGTGCTGGTAATGACGGCCGTGAGCTCGATCGATACGTCGGCGCTGTTCGCACTGTCCGAGCTGAATACCAACCTGGCGCGGCGCGGCATCGGCCTGCACCTGGCCGAAGTCAAAGGGCCGGTGATGGACCGCCTGCGCCAGTCCGACCTGCTGCAGACGCTGAACGGCGAAGTGTTCCTCAGCATCGACATCGCCGACAAAAAGTTGCGGTAGCCGCTGGATTGGGTATGATCGCTCCAACATGGGCCGCATATCCTTTACACGACTTTGCGCAGGCTTGTTACTCGCCGTATGGGCGCTGGCTGCGCATGCCGGCGCCGCGTTAGGCGCCCACGTCCTGTTGCTCAGTTCATACAGCCCGGGCCGGCCCGGGATCGACCGCGTCGCCGATGCTTTCGTGCAGCGCCTGCGCGAAAGCGGTATCCCGCTCGATCATATCCATATCGAATTCCTGAACCAGGAGCAGCCGAACGCCGACATGGTGGCGCCCGCGCGGCGCGCCTTGCTCCTGGCGCAGTACGGTGGCGGGCGCGTCGACATGCTCGTCGTGCTGCAGCAGCCGGCACTTAATTTCGCCTTGCGCGAGCTGGCGGAAATTGCGCCCGGGGCGCCGCTGCTGACCGACAGTGAGCCGTCGACCGTGCAACTGGCTGCGACCCGGCGTCCCGTTTTCCTGTACACGATCGTGCCGGACCTTGGGGCCACGGTCAAAGAGATCATGCAGCTCATGCCGCGCACGCGGCGCATCGTGATACCGGGTGGTGTCGGCGAGGCTGACCGCGCCTTCCAGCGCAAGGCGGAAGTCGACCTGGCCCCGTGGTTACGCAGCTTGCAGGTCGAGTTCCTGCAGAATATGAGCTGGGCCGAACAGATGCGCTATATCGGCAACCTGACGCAGGATACCGTGGTGGTGACGGGCATGTTCAACCGCGACCGCGAAGGCTTTTCATTGCCGACGATCGATGCCGCGCGCGACACGATGCGGGCGGCAAACGTTCCGGTGTTCTCTTTGTTCGACACCGTGGTGGGCGAGGGCGCGGTGGGCGGTGCGGTGCGCAACCTGGGGCAGTCCGGCCGCGAGCTGGCGGAGACCGTGCTGTTCGTGATCGACGGGCGGCAGGCAGCCGGCGGCTCGTTGACGCGGGTGGCGGTCGGTCCGGTGCAGAGCCTGTACGACTGGCGCCAGCTCGAGCGCTGGAACATTGACCCTTCGCCGCTGCAGGGCGCGACCTTCCTGTTCAAGCCGCCGTCGCTGTGGCAGGCCTACCGCGGCGCAGTGCTTGGCGCCGCCAGCATCATCGTGCTGCTGGCGGCGCTGCTGGCCGCAGTGCTGGTACGGCGCCGGCGCTTCGGTTGAATCCACACTCCGCTTGATACGTTTCTGCACAATCCCGGCATTGACGCCGCCGGGACTTTGGCCGTAAGGTACACTCCCGGAACCGTTACCAACCTGAGCTTCGGGAGCACCATGAAACAGATTGTCGCAGCACTTGCCATCGCAGCAGCCTTCAGTTCGCCATCCTTTGCAGCAGCCAAACCCGGTAGTGCCGACGCCCGTTTCACCGCCATCTATCAAGCGGAGTGGAAGTGGCGCCTGCAGCAAAGGCTGGAAGACGATGAGGACGATGTGCGCGGCGTCGAGAGCCGCCTGCCGAACGTCAGCCTGGCGGTGCAGGTGGAGCGCCAGAAGAAATGGGAAGAAACGCTGCGCCAACTCGAAAGCATCAAACCAGAACAGCTTTCGAACAAAGAGCGCATCAACTACCAGGTGTACCGCGCGCAGGTCGCTGCGCTGCTGGCGAACCAGCGTTTCCGTGAATACGAAAAGCCGCTGAACGCCGACTCTTCGTTCTGGGGCAACCTGGCCGGTGAAGCACGCAAGTCTTTCCGCACCGCCGAAGATTATCGCAATTACGTGGCGCAGTTGAACGACGTGCCGCGCTACTTCAGCGAAGAGATCGCCAATATGCGTGCCGGCCTGGCGCGCGGCTTCACACCGCCGAAGATCACGCTGGAAGGTCGCGACAAATCGATTACCTCGGTCACCGAGGCCAAACCGGAAGACGTGGTGTTCTTCAAGCCGTTCAAGGAAATGCCGAACGTGATCCCGGCCGCCGAACAGGAGGCGCTCAGGGCGCAGGGCCTCAAGGCGATCCGCGACAAGGTGATCCCGGCCCACGCCGGGCTGCTGAAATTCATGCGCGAGGAATACGTCCCGCAAGCCAAGGAGGCGCTGGCCGCCGAAAGCTACCCGGACGGCAAAGCGTATTACCAGTCAAAGATTGTTGAATTCACGACCACGAATTTGACCGCCGACCAGATCCACCAGATCGGCCTGGACGAAATGGCGAAGATCCGCGCCGAGATGCAGGAGGTGATGAAGCAGGTTGGCTTCAAGGGCGACTTGCCGGCCTTCCTGCAGTTCCTGCGTACCGATCCGCAGTTTTATGCCAAGACGCCGGAAGAACTGCTGATGCGCGCGGCCTGGATCGCCAAGAAATTCGATGGCAAGGTCGCCGATTATTTTGGCCGCCTGCCGCGCAGCCGCTTCGCCATCATTCCGGTGGCGCCGGAGATCGCACCATTCTACACCTCCGGCCGCGGCGGCCCTGGCGGTTACTGGGTCAACACCTATAACCTGCCGGCCCGCCCGCTGTATTCGCTGCCAGCATTGACGCTGCACGAATCGGCGCCGGGCCATGCCTTCCAGATGCCGATCGCGCTGGAGCAGAAGGGCCGCCCGCCATTCCGCAACGCCTATATCTCCGCCTATGGCGAAGGCTGGGCGCTGTACTCGGAGCGGCTGGGTACGGAAATGGGCATCTACGAAACCCCGTACGAAGTGTTTGGCATGCTCAGCTACCAGGCCTGGCGCGCCTCGCGCCTGGTGGTGGACACTGGTGTGCATGCCAAAGGCTGGACCCGCGAACAGGCACAGAAGTACCTGATGGAGAACACCGCGCTGTCCTCGCATGAAATCATGACCGAGGTGGACCGCTATATTTCGTGGCCGGGCCAGGCCCTGTCTTACTACCTGGGCGAAATGGCGATTTTCGAAGCACGCAAGAAGGCGGAGCAGGCCCTGGGCAGCAAGTTCGACATCCGTGCCTTCCATGACACCGTCCTGGAACTGGGTTCGGTGCCGCTGCCGGTGCTGCAGGCGCGCATCGATGAATTCATCGCCGGCGGCGGCAAGAGCCCCTATCCGAAGGATTAATCGCACCGGCGTGGTGCAATGCATTATGCTGGTGCAAAAAAAGTGAGAGAATCACTTGAAAATACTGGCATGAGTCTTGCAGATATAGGTCACATGACTGATCGCACTACGCTCACTGTAACAAACCAGGGGAACCGTCCTATCCAGGTCGGCTCCCATTTCCACTTTTTCGAAGTTGATTCGGCGCTCCAGTTCGAGCGCTGGAAGGCGTATGGCATGCGGCTCGATATCGCACCGGGAACGGCGCTGCGCTTCGAGCCGGGCAAGGCGCACACCATCACCCTGGTGCGCCTGGAGGGGGATGCGGAAGTGGCCGGCTTCAGCGCTGGCGCAAGACGATAGGCGCCATCAGCTCGGGATGTTTGCCGAGGTGGCCTTCGAAACCGGCGCGGATGGCCGCCATATCCTTTTCTTCATCGCCGGTCAGCCAGACATGCTCGGTCAGGCCCAGCGTCTTGTTCGGGTAGTCGATGTACACCAGCACCAGCGGCACCTTGGCGGCCAGCGCCAATTGATAGAAGCCGCTTTTCCAGTAAGGCTTGTAGCCGCGCGTGCCTTCCGGCGTGATGCCGACCCAGTACCAGTCTTCCTTCATCATGGCGTCGGCCTGGGCCTGGATCAGGCCTTGCGGCGCGCTCCGGTCGACCGGTGCGCCACCGAGGTAATAGAACCAGCGGCCCAGCAGGGGAATCTTGAACAGGCTGTCCTTGGCCAGCCAGCGGAACGGCAGGTCCAGCGCCCACTTGCCGAGTACGCCGATAATGAAATCCCAGTTCGACGTATGCGGGTAGACCACGGCGATGCCGCGTGGTCCCGGCAGCGGCTTGAACTTCATTTGCCAGCCGAATGCATGCAACAGGCGTAAGGCGACGCGCTGCTTTAGTGTTGGCAGTTTGTCCGCCTCTAGCTTATAGTGATCCATGCCTTCCCCATTGTTTTATTGTCACCATTGAGAGCTCGTAACTCTTGGTGCTGAAAATTTGTGCGGCGGTATTCTATATCGCCGGTCCTCGGGGCAGCAAGGTGAAATTATGACAAGGCAAGTCTTGTGCGTCGCCGCTACAACGGCAGCGCTGCCGGCGGCTTTGCTTGCCGCCGACCAAACATTCGACGTCTGCCACGTGACCGGCATGGCCGAGGCAGCGGCAGCCTTGCGCGAACAGCACTTCCCGGTCGGGCTGCTGGTCCTGGACAACTGGACCGGACCGCTGACCGAACTGGACCATTTCCTGCGCCTTCACAGCCGCCAGCGCTGGGTGGCGCTATTCCTGCCGCAAGCACTGGAGGAAGCGGCCTTCCGCCAACTGGTGCATGACCATTGCGTCGATTTCCATACCTGGCCACTGGATGCGGCGCGCCTCAGCCATACGCTGGGACACGCGCTCGGTCTGGCCGCGCTTGGCGCGCGGGCGCAGTCGGCGCAGGAATGCCAGTCGATGCGGCTGACCGGCTCCAGCACAGCCATTACGCTGCTGCGCCAGCAGATACTGAAAGTCGCTGGCGCCGATGCGCCCGTGCTGATCTGGGGCGAAAGCGGTACCGGCAAGGAACTTGTGGCGCGCGCGATACACGAACATTCGGGCCGCAGCGACGGGCCCTTCGTGCCCATCAATTGCGGTGCAATCCCGGCCTCGCTGGTGCAGTCGGAATTGTTCGGTTATGAGAAGGGCGCCTTCACCGGTGCCGGTCCTGGCAAATGCGGGCTGATCGAATCGGCCAGCGGTGGCTCCATATTCCTTGATGAGATCGGCGACCTGCCGCTGGAATTGCAGGCCAACCTGCTGCGCTTCCTGCAGGAAAAGACCATTTACCGCGTGGGTGGGACGCGCAGCGTGCCGGTCGATGCCCGCGTCATTGCGGCCTCCCACGTCAAGCTGGGCGAGGCGGTTGAGCGTGGACTGTTCCGGGAAGACCTGTTCTACCGGCTCAACGTCCTGACCTTGCAGGTGCCGGCCTTGCGCGAACGGCGCGACGATGTAGTGCCTTTGGCGCAAGAAGTCTTCCACAGTTACGCCACCGAGCGAGCGCGCCGTGTGCGCGGCTTCAGCAGCAGTGCGCTGCGCGCCCTGCGCGCGCACGACTGGCCGGGCAATGTGCGCGAACTGCTGAACCGTGTGCGGCGTGCTGCCGTCATGGCCGATGGCGCCCTGATCCAGCCGCATGACCTCGAACTGGACGGCGACTGCGCCGTCGTTGCCGAAGACCTTGACACCGCCCGCGCCAGTGCCGAACGGCTGGCGCTGCAAGGACGGATCGATGCTGGCCACAGCATTACCACGGTAGCGCGCGAACTTGGGGTGTCACGCATGACGCTGTACCGGCTGATGGCGAAGCACGGCATCCAGCGTCCTTCGCGCCGGGCTGAAGACTGAGGTTTGAACAGCCGCGTCACAAAGCTGTGACATTGCCGCGCAAGCCGCGCCGCCTATGGTGGCAGGCGGAAAGTGACTGCCAGCGTGTCACAGCCACGTGACAACTCTGCCTCCAACGTCCAGCCCATATGCTGCAGCGCCGCAGCAAAGTCGAGCAATTTCAACAGCTTAGGGAAGGTGGCATCAAGCTTGCGATATCGGTTCAAGCCCCAGCTTTGCGGGCACTTGAAGAACACGACATCAGCGAGGACGAGATGAAGAAAACTTTGCTTGCAGCAGCCATCGCGCTGGCCATGGGCAGTGCATTCGCCCAGCAGACACCGCCACCCAACGTGAGCCAGACCGGGCCCGGAGCCCAGGCCAACGACAATTCAACAGCCACCCAGGACAGCAGCCAGGCCAATGCCAACAACAACAGCAGCGGCGCCGCGGACGCAGCCGCAGCCGGTGCTGCCGCAGCCAACAATGGTGCGACAGCGACATCATCGATGACCAATGCCTTCAATACGTCGACCGCGACCGCGGTCAGCACGCTGACCGGCACCGTCACCAATAACACCATCAACAATATCGGCAATGTCGCCAGCAATGGCGGCAACGCCAATGGCGGTGCCGGTGCAGGTGCGCTTGCCGGTGGCGCGGCCGGCGGCAATGCCGGCGGCACTGGCGGCGCTGGCGGCGCCTCCAGCGGCGGCGCCGGAGCGGCAGGTGCGGCCGGCGGGGTGGCCTTCAATGGCAGCGCTGTCGGCGGCAATGGCAGCGGCGGCAGCGGTTCGGGCGGCGCGGCGATGGCCGGGGCGGGAACCGGCGGCACCACGGGTGCTGGCGGCCTGGCAGCCGGCGCGGCGAGCGGGCGCGGTGGCGATGGCGCGCGTGGCGGTGAAGGCGGCGCTGGTGGCGCCGGCGGTGTCGTGGTGGCCGGGGCTGGCGGTGCAGGTGGCGCAGGCGGTGCTGCGGCCGGCGGGGCTGGCGGACTGGTCGGCACGGCCGGCAGCGGCGCAGGCGGCGCGACTGGCGCAGCGACCGGAGCGCGTGGCGGTGATGGTGGCGCCACTGGCGCGGCCAGCGGCGGCGCGGGCGGCATGGGCGGCTCCGGCGGCGCGGCAGGCGCTGGCGGCATGGCAGGGGCAACCGGCAGCGTGGCAAGCGGCGCCGCGACCTCTTCGCAAACGTCCACGGGCGGTGGCGCGGCAAGCGGCAGCGCGGGTGCCAGCAACACCGCATCAAACGGCACCAGTGGCACCGAGCCACTGACCGTTCCGGGCATGGGGAACCAGAGCAGTACCGGTGGCACGACCGGCTCGGCTGACGCACGCTCGGCCAATACCGGCAATGCATCGACTTCCGGCGCCGGCACCAGTGGCGCTGGCGGTACCGGCGGTGCAGGTGGCGCGGGCGGTGCCGGGGCTGCAGGCGGCAGCGGTGCGGCGGCCAGCAATACTGCCGGCAATGGTGCTGCAGGCGGGGCCAATAGCTCGGGTGCCGGCGGCGGCAGCGGCGCTGTGGCGGCCACCGGTGGCGCCGGTGCATCGGGCACTGGCGGTGCCGGCGGCGGCGGGGCCGCTGGCGGCAATGGCACAAGCACCGGTGGCGCGGGCGCTGCGGGCGGTAACGGCGGCAACGGTGGATCGAGCGGGCTGGCAAGCAATACAGCCGGGTCGAGCGGTGCGGCGGGCGGCGGCACGGGTGGCGCGGCAACCGGCGGCAGCGGCTCCGGTGCGGCGGGCACTGGCGGTGCTGCGACCAATGGCAGCGCCACGGCAGGTGACGGCGGCGCCGGCGGCGCAGGCGGCGGCGGCAATGTGGCCGGCGCGGGCGGCGATGGCGGCACCAATACGGCGGGCAATGCGACCGGCGGCAATGCCACGGGCGGCAATGGCGGGGCTGGCGGGACCAACAATGTCACGGCGGGCACCTTCGACATGTCGAACACGATGAGCGGCGTTGGCCAGTCGGCAGCGGGCATCATGGTGATCAGCCAGAACAACGGCATGTCCTCGCTGGTGCAGCAGAGCGTGAACGTGCAGGCCAACCTGGCCGTGGGCAAATAGCCCGCGCGGCATCATGCAAAGCGTAGGCAGGCCAGTGCTAGTCCTGGCCCTGTGCGCCGCGTTGGCGCCGGGCCTGGCGGTGGCGTCCCCGTCGCTGGGTGCGCTGCCGCTTGGCCCGCTGGCCGCAGCCGCGGGCCCGTCCCCGCCCGGAACGCGGCCCGCTCCGCCAGCATCAGCTGCGGCGGACAACAACGAGCGCCCCGCGCAGGATGAGCGCCTTGAACAGATGCGCGGCGGCAGCGATGCGCCGTGGAGCGATATGAAGCTGGCCGGTACGGTGGCTAACAACAGCGCGGTGAATGTCGTTACCGGCGCCAATATCGTGACTGACGGTGCGTTCAGCAACGCCTCGGGAATGCCGATGGTGATCCAGAATTCGGGCGCCAACGTGCTGATCCAGAATGCAACCATCGTCAACGTGCAGATCAAATGAGAGGCATCATCAGCGTTCTGGCATTGCTGCCGGCATTTGCCGCGCAGGCCGCCGACTTTTCAGCCGGCGGCGCCAGTTTTGTGCTGCCTGTGACCAGCCTGAAGGAGGCGCGTTTCCGCACGACGGTGCGACAGCAATACGATTTCAGTTGCGGCTCGGCGGCGTTGGCGACCTTGCTGAGCCACCACTACGATTTTCCGGTCACGGAACAGGAAATCTTCCGCGACATGTTTGTGCGCGGCGACCAGGCGCGCATCCGGCGCGAAGGCTTTTCGCTGCTGGACATGAAGCGCTACCTGGCCACGCGCGGCTTTACGGCAGACGGTTTCGAGCAGCCGCTGGACAAGCTGGCACAGGCCGGCTTGCCGGCCATCGTGCTGGTGGCCGATAACGGCTATCGCCATTTTGTCGTGATCAAGGGCGTGCAAGGCGAGCGGGTGCTGCTCGGCGATCCGGCCGGCGGCACGCGCGCCCTGTCGCGCCAGGGCTTTGAAGCGATCTGGCAGAACCGTCTGCTGTTCGTGATCCATGGCCGGCCCGGCACGCCGCACTTCAATGAGGCGGCGGACTGGCGCGTGGCGCCGCAGGCCTTGCTGGCGGAAGGAATCATGCGCGACAGCCTGCGCGATGTGACGGTGCCCAAGCTGGGCGCCAGTGATTTTTGAGGGGAGGGCAGCATGAAGCTTGGGATCGGCGCGAGTGCGGGCATGTTGCTGCTGCTGGCGATGCCTGCCATGGCGCAAGGACCGCCCGAAGGCTGGACAGCGGCGCCGGATGCGCGGCTGGAAGAAGCCCGCGGCGGTTTCGAGAACGCCAGCGGTTTGCTGCTGGCCCTGGGCGTCGAACGCATGGTCGAAGTGAACGGCGTGGTGGTAGCGCGCAACCGCGTCGAACTGGCCGATGTGTCGCGGCTGGCGAATGCGCCGGATGCGGGCGCAGCGCTGGCGCCGGTGCTGGTACAGAACAATACGAACGGGCAGTTGATCCGCAGCCTGACCACCATCGACCTGACGGTCAATGCGCTGTCGTCGCTGAAGAGCCTGAACCTGGAGGGCAGCCTGCGCCAGGCCCTATCGAACGTCATTGTGCCCCGCTAGGGAGGGAGCGATGCTTTCAAAGACATTCACGGCCGGCGTGCTGGTCCTTGCAAGCCAGGCGGCGCTGGCCCAGCTGCCGGCGGAATCGCGCAGCAATGCGGAACTGGCTGCCGAACTGACCGAGCTGAAAAAGGCGCTGGCCGAACAGCGGGCCTTGCTGGAAGATTTGCGGCGCCAGGTCGCGGAGGAGCGGCTGGCGTCCGCGCGCGGTACCGGTGCAGCGGGAGCGGCCAGCGGCGAAACCGCGGCACAAAGCCAGCCGCAGCCTGGCCTGCCGCCCCCCGGTGGAGCGCAGCAGCCGGCACTGGCCGTCGGCCAGCCGCCCCAGCGCGATACCAAGCCACCGGAAGTGGCGCCGATCTTTGAAAGTCCCGGCGTACTGACGGGACGCGGCAAGCTGGTGCTCGAGCCGGCCTTCCAGTTTGGCTATTCGTCCAGCAACCGCGTTGCTCTGGTGGGCTACACCATCATCCCAGCCTTGCTGATCGGCCTGATCGACGTGCGCGAAGTGAAGCGCAATACGAGCACCGCGACGCTGAGTGGCCGCTATGGCTTGAGCAACCGCACCGAACTCGAGCTGCGCCTGCCGTACATCTACCGCTCCGATTCGACGGTGAGCCGCGAGGTGTTCACCGGCACGGCGGTGGAACGGGTGTTCGATGTCAGCGGCCGCGCGATCGGCGACGTGGAGCTGTCGCTGCGCCACCAGCTGAATGACGGCGGCGCCGACAAGCCGTACTACGTGGCGGGCCTGCGCTTCAAGACCCGCACCGGGCGCGATCCCTTCGACGTCGTGACCGACTGCGTGCGGCGCTGCATCGGCGAGAACGCCACCGGCACCGGCTTGCCTATGGAACTGCCGACCGGTTCCGGCTTCTATGCGCTGCAACCGAGCCTGACCTGGCTCTTCCCGAGCGACCCGGCCGTGCTGTTTGGCAGCGTCAGCTACCTGCACAATTTCCAGCGCAAGAATGTGAGCCGCCTCGTGCTTGATGGCGAGCGCGAGCCGCTTGGCACGGTAAAGCCGGGCGCCGTGCTTGGCGTTAACTTCGGCGTCGGCCTGGCGCTGAACGAGAAAGCATCCATCAGCTTCGGTTACGACCACAGTTCAATCGCCCGCACCCGGCAGAATGGCGTGCCGGCACCTGGTTCGGTACGCACGCAACTGGGCACCTTGCTGGTCGGTTTTTCCTACCGCCTGAGCCCGAAACGGACGGTGAATGTCTCGGTGGGAGCAGGGCTGACACGCGATACGCCGGACGTCTCCGTGATGCTGCGCGTACCGACGAGCATGTAGTTGCTGTTTACGCTAATCTAGCGTTTTGGCAACTAACAAGAGGGAGATCGAATGATCCTGAAAAAGCTCGCCGTACCGTTTGCAATCGCCGCCATTGCCGGTGCCGCCCATGCCGCAGCGCCGATGGCCAAGACCCAGGCGCCAGGTTTCTACCGCATGGCCGTGGGGGACTTCGAAGTCACCGTGCTGAACGACGGCACGATTGACCTGCCGATGGATAAGCTGCTGCACCAGAAGCCGGAGAAAACCGCCAAGACGCTGGAACACAACTTCCTGAAGACGCCTGTCGAAACCTCGGTCAATGCCTTCCTGGTCAACACCGGTTCGAAGCTGGTGCTGATCGATACCGGCGCCGGCGGCCTGTTCGGCCCGACCCTGGGCAATATCGTGACCAGCCTGAAAGCGGCGGGCTACCAGCCGGAGCAGGTTGACGAGATCTACATCACCCACCTGCACGGCGATCACGTCGGCGGCCTGGGTGGGCAGGACAAGCCGGCGTTTCCGAATGCCGTGGTACGCATGGATAAACGCGACGCGGATTTTTTCCTGAGCAAAGAGAACCTGGACAAGGCGAGCGCTGAAGCGAAGGGCAATTTCCAGGGGCCGATCAATGCGGTGTCGGGCTATGCGGGCAAGGTGAAGCCGTTTGAGGGCAATACCGAGCTGGTGCCGGGCGTGCGTGCGACGTCGAGTTATGGCCATACGCCGGGCCACACGACTTATGTGGTGGAGAGCAAGGGCCAGAAGCTGGTGTTGATTGGCGACTTGATGCACAACGCGGCGGTGCAGTTCCCGGATCCGGGTGTGACGATCCAGTTCGACAGCGATTCGAAGGCAGCATTGGCGCAGCGCAAGGCGGCGTTTGCAGAGGCGGCGAAGCAGGGATACTGGATGGGGGCGGCGCATTTGCCGTTCCCGGGCGTGGGGCATTTGCGGGCGGAGGGGAAGGGGTATAAGTTCTTCCCGGTGAACTATTCGGCGAACCGCTAAACCGGCAAACCGGTGTCTGACCCGCAGGGTCAGACACCGGGGTGCCGGCTTCAGGCCAGCGCCGGGTAGTCGGTATACCCCTCAGCCGACGGCGCGTAGAAGAACTCCGGCCGCTGCGCATTCAATGGCGCACCAGTCTGCAGGCGACGCGGCAAGTCCGGATTCGCAATGAAATCCTTGCCCCACGCAATCGCATCCGCTCGGCCTTCAGCCAGCGCAGCCTGCGCACCCGCCACATCGAACTTCTCGTTGGCGATATAAATCCCGCCAAACTCACGCTTCAGCAACGGACCCAGCGAATCGTCGCCGACCGCTTCGCGCGCTGCGATGAAGGCAATGCCACGCTTGCCCAGTTCGCGCGCCACATAGCCGAAAGTCTCAGCCGGCGTGGAATCGCCCATGTCATGCGCATCGCGGCGCGGAGCCAGGTGCATGCCGACGCGGTCGGCGCCCCAGACGCCAATCACGGCATCGGTCACTTCCAGCATCAGGCGGGCACGGTTCTCGATGCTGCCGCCGTACTGGTCGTTACGCTGGTTGGTCGAATCCTGCAGGAACTGGTCGAGCAGATAGCCGTTGGCGCCGTGGATTTCCACGCCATCGAAGCCCGCTTTCCTGGCGTTCTCGGCACCCTTGCGGTAAGCCTCGACCACGCCAGCGATTTCCTCGGTATCCAGCGCGCGCGGCACGGCGTATGGACGTGCAGGGCGCAGCAAGCTCACATTGCCTTTGGCGGCAATCGCGCTCGGGGCCACCGGTGCCTGGCCATCGAGCAGGCTAGGGTCGGAGATACGGCCCACATGCCACAGTTGCAGCACGATCTTGCCGCCCTTGGCGTGCACCGCTTCGGTCACCAGCTTCCAGCCTTCCACCTGTTCGTCGGACCAGATGCCCGGGGTGTTTTCATAGCCCACGCCCTGCGGGGTAACGGACGTCGCTTCGCTGATGATCAGGCCAGCGGTGGAGCGCTGTGCGTAGTACTCGGCCATCAAGGCATTCGGCACGCGCTTGCCGCCGGTGGCGCGCGAGCGGGTGAGGGGCGCCATGACAACGCGGTTCTTCAGGGTCAAGGCGCCAATGGTGATGGGGTCGAACAGGGTGCTCATAAGGTATTCCTCTCATGCTCAATAAATTGCAGGATGACCTCCTCATTGCGCTTGAAGAAATTCCACTGGCCGACCCGCTGCACCGTGACCAGTCCCGCTTTCTGCAGGATGGTGAGGTGACCGGAGACGGTCGATTGCGACAAGCCGGTCTGCTTGTCGATCATGCCGGCGCAGACGCCCAGCGACAGCGGAGCGACCTGCTCGCTGAACCAGGCGTCCGGCTCCTTCAGCCAGGACAGGATCTGGCGCCGGACCGGATTGGCCAGGGCCTTGTGGATTGCATCAATGTCAATAGAATTGGTCATATTTCGGTGTTTCACGATAAGTATATCGGAAAATCCCGATACGCATATCGGAGCATGACGATGGATTTCAAGGCTTGTTTTTATGCTAACCGGTAAAGCACCAGTGCCAGCACTGCCGGCACGGTCTGTACGAAGATGATGCGCTTGCTGACGGTCAGGCCGCCCCAGATGCCTGCGACCGCCACGCACAGCAGGCCATACGTGATGAAGGCGGAACGAACTGCCGGTTCGCCATGCAGCAGTCCCGCGGCCAGCGCGGCGACCAGGAAGCCGTTATAACAGCCCTGGTTCGACATGGCAGGCTTGACGACGGCCGCCTTTTCCGCCGACAGCCCGAACACGCGGCGGCCACGGGTATCGAACAAAACGGTTTCCAGCAGCACGATATAGACGTGGATCAGCAGGACGATGGCGACGGCGATCTGCGCGGACAGCAGCATTGTGGGGCTCCCTGATAGTTTGGACCCCCAATGATATACTGTCGGCCTTCTCCCGCGGGGACGACCTCGCCGCAAGACCAGGGAGCCAGGCGGGGACGACCCCGTCATGACTTGGGAGAGCATCATGCATTGGATCGTCCTTTTCCTCGCCGGCCTGCTGGAAGTTGTCTGGGCCGTCGGGCTCAAATACACCGAAGGTTTCACCAAACTTGTGCCGAGCGCCGTGACGCTGGCCGCCATGGCCGGCAGCGTGATCCTGCTTGGGCTGGCGCTGCGCTCACTGCCGCTGGGAACTGCTTATGCCATCTGGACCGGCATCGGTACCGTAGGCACTGTCATCTGGGGCATCATGATGCTGAATGAGCCGGCCAGTGTGGCACGGCTGGTATGCATCGCGATGATTGTGGCCGGTATCGCCGGCCTGAAGATCCTGTCTTCGCACTAATCGATGCCCATCCCCGCGCCCGACTCGTCTGTCCAGCGCGCGTAGATGCGCGCCAGTTCGCCACTGTCGCTGAGCTTTTTGACGGCGGCGAGCAGGAGCGGTACCGCCTGCGGCGGCGCCTTCTTGCTCACCCACAGGAACATCGAATCCTCTTTCAGGACAGCGGGCATCAGCTTGACCTTGTCGCGCAGGCCAAGCTCCCGGATCAGCCAGTGCAGGGTCAGTTCGTTCATATAGAAATAGCGCACGTGACCGGCGATGACTTTTTTCAGGTTGGTCACATTGCTGCCCGTGCTGTCGTCGACCGGGATGCCGCGCTCGCGCAGCTGGTCGATATAGGCCGCGCCGCGCGAGGTTGTGACCAGCGGCCTGAGGCGAGCCAAATCTTCCAGCGAATTAATTTCGGCCGGATCGTCGGCGGCAGCAGCCAGGCGTTGACGGGAAACGTACAGAGGCTGTGGGATGGCAATGGCGATATGGCGGCGCAAAGGCGTCGAGACCAGGGCGCATGCTATGTCGGCGGCGCCAAGACGGAGATTCTGCTCGATCACCAGTACGGAGCGGATGTCTTCCAGGCCTGTAAAGCGGATACGCGGTTCGATGCGGGAGATGGCGGCAAGGATATCGGGGCAGACGCCCGTCGAGGGGCGGCCGTCCTGCTGGATCCATTTGGGCGGCAGGCTTTCCTGGCCGGTGACGCGCAATACGAAGTCGCTGGCGGCTGCGGCATAGGGCAGGGCCGCAAGCAGGATTGCGCACAACGATCCAATCGCGGTAAGCGGGAATATTTTCATATTGTTTACCCCCTTACCGCGATTGTAGAACTAACGGCTTTCAGACGAAAGAGTCACTCACTTTGGCGAGGTAGAACCATTCGGCATTTGGTTTCGCGTTTACGTCCGGGAAAAGCATATAGGCGTCGAACGGTGCCAGCACAGGGCTGCCATCGGCGCGGCGGCCGATCTCGTCGCCGACCGAAAGTCGGTCAAAGCTGGACCAGGTGCGGCTGAAAGCATCGGCTGGATCCAGTTTGTCGTGCACTTCGACCATCGACAGGTATTCCATGTCTTCCAGCGCGATCGGCTGCGGCTTTGGCGCATCGATCAGGCCGAAGTGGGCCAGCACGTTCATGATGGCGCGGTAGGCGACGTCCGGTGCGTGCGGGTCCAGGTGCTGGCCGCATTCCAGGGTCAGGGCCATGCCGCCGGTGCTGCGCATGTATTCGGTGGTGCCGACGCCGTATTTCAGGACGGTCTGCACTTCGCTGTCGTCGCGCAGGCGGCGCTGTACGCCGGCGCCGTAGGTGGCCATCCAGCCGTCGACGAAGCGCTTGACGCCGAGGATGCGCGCCATGGCGCGTTCTTCGGCCTCGTGCTTGAACGGTTGCAGGGTGCCGTCGTTGTTGCGCGGGCCGACCATCACGAAAGGCTGGCTTTGGGCGTTGAAGGAGTGCAGGTCCAGCAGGATTTCATGCTGGCCGAGCAGGGGGCAGAGCCAGTTGGCGATGTGGTCTTCGAAGTCTTGCGGGGTGTCGGTCGGGAACAGGTTGCGGTTCAGGTTGCGGTCGCCGGAGCGCTGGCCTTTCTGGTACGCCAGCGGATTGGTGATCGGCACGAAGGTCACGCTGCCGTTCAGGATGTGCAGTTCGCCTTTGTCCAACTGCTCCATCACGCGCAGGATGCCCTTGGTGCCGCAGGTTTCGTTGCCGTGCACGGCGCCGGTGATGATCAGGCGGCGGCCTTTGCCCTGGCCGGTGTAATTGACAGATTTGAAATGCAGTTTGCTGGCGTCGGTCATGCTGTTCCCTTGAGGCGAATAAGTGGCCGATATTCTATCGCAGGTAAAATGCGCGCATGAATCGATCTTCCCGCGTCCACGGCCTGGATACATTGCGCGCGCTGGCCATCATGCTGGTGTTTGCCAACCATTACATGGCCTTCGTCAGCCACGAGCCGACCTTTGGCTGGTTCAGTGAAATCGGCTGGGCTGGCGTGGATCTGTTCTTCGCGCTTTCCGGTTACCTGATTGGTCACCAGGTGTTTTCCGCCTTGCGCGGGCCGGGGCTGTCGCTGCCGCATTTTTATGCGCGGCGCTTGCTGCGGACCTTGCCGGCATACCTGGCGGTGCTGGCGCTGTACGCGTATTGGCCGTATTGGGCTGGCAACGCGCCGCATGCGCCGTGGTGGAAATACCTGACCTTTACGCTGAATATCAACCTCAAGCCGGGGACGATGTTCTCCCATGCGTGGTCCTTGTGCGTGGAGGAGCAGTTCTACCTTCTGCTGCCGCCCGTCGCACTGGCCATTGCCGCCATTGCGCAAGCAAGCCGTGCGCGCGTTGCGCTGGTGCTGGGTTGGGCGGCGCTGGCGTCGGCGATTGCGGCAGGCATGTGGCTGCGCGACGGCTGGTGGCAACCGGCCATGGATCTCGGCGAGCGAGGAAGCCGCAGCTATTACACCCTGATCTACTATTCCACGCTGTCGCGCTTCGACGAGCTGCTGGCCGGCGTTGCCCTGGCCATGCTGCGCAACTTCCATCCGAACCTGTGGCAGCGCCTGACCAGGCACGGGAACTGGATGCTGGGTGCCGGCGTGGTATTGACCGCGATGGCCTTCTGGCTTTTCCTCGAACACCATTTCAGCTGGGGCATGTCGGTGTTTGGCTATCCGTTGCTGGGTGTCGCCTTCGCGACCTTGCTGCTGTCGGCCCTCAGCGAAGGCTCGCTGCTGCACCGCACCCGCATTCCCGGCATGGGGGCGATTGCCGTCTGGTCCTATTCGATCTACCTGACGCACAAGCAGCTGTGCATCCTGCTGGCCGAGCACTGGGAGCCGGTCGACCCGGAGTCGATCGCCGTCATGATTGCGGCCAGCATTGTCGCCGGATGGCTGCTATATTTCGTGGTCGAAGCGCCATTCATGAGCCTCCGCGAGCGCTTCATCCCAAACAACTTCAGACGGAGATCGCATGAAGCACCTGTTGGCAGCGTCCCTGTTACTTCTTAGCGCACAGGCGTTTGCGCAGCCCGTCGCCGGGCCCTTCGCGCGCATGGTTGTGATCCAGCCTAAGCCGGGTCAAAGCGCTGCCTTCGAGCAGGGCTACCAGCGCCACCTCGAATGGCACAAGGGCGCCAATGATCGCTGGACCTGGTACGGCTGGTCCTTCGTCCTTGGCGACCGGCTAGGCATGTTCATGGACGGCACTTTCGGGCACGCTGCGGCCAATTTCGACGCCGCCGTGCAGCCGGCGGGCGACGCGGCCGACAATGCGGCCAATGTCGTGCCGTATGCCGACTTCCTGAGCCACGGCGTGTTCCGCCGGCTCGATGCTGCCAGCGTCGGCCAGCCGCTGCCGGACACGTCGCCATACCTGGCCATGGCGACGTACACCGTCGCGAGCGGCGAGGAGACGGCTTTCGAACGCCAACTGGTCGCCGCAGCGACGGCGCCAGCGAACACTGGCCGTGCCGCGCCGCGATTCAGCTGGTACCGCTTGCAGATCGGCGGGGTAGGCGGTCAATACGTGCTGATGCGCGCAGCGCCAAGCTTCGGCGCCGCGGCGGAATTGCCGGAGGTGTTGCCGGCGGGGGCAAAAGCGCTGGTGCGCGGTGTGCGTACGGAGCTGCTGCGCTATCGCGCCGACATGAGCTACGCCCCGAAAGACTAGCTGCGCATTTCGATGATGTTGTCGTTCCGGGCGTCGGTCAGGAAGGCAAACAGCGCGCGCACACGGGCCGGGGCTTCATAGCCTTCGGTCGCTTCGATGGTGCGGCGCAGGCCAGGTGCCGCTTCGATGATGTGCGGGCTGCCGTAAGCGCGAATCAGCAGGGCGGCCAGTTGCGCTGCTTCGCGCTCATGGTTCTGGCGCAGGCGGCGTTCGATCACGTCGATCACGACGCGCTGCATGCGCGGGGTGGGGTTTTCGATATGGGCAAACACCAGCGGCGTGTTGGCGATGGCATCGCAGATGCGGCGCTCGATGTCGTCCGCCTTGGTATCGGAGGGAATGTCGAAATACGCGCCCGCCCACCGGGTACGTGCGTACTGGTGGCCGGGCGGGAAGGAATCGGCGGTGTCGAAGCCGAGCGCGTGGCTCAGCTTCTTCAACCAATCAAGGATGACGGTACTCATGGCGGCAATTGTACCGCCACTGCTTAGACTGCGTGCGCTTCCTCGCCGAGGCGGCCGGCGCGGAAGTCCTCGACGGCCTGGAAAATCTCGGCCTGCGAGTTCATCACGAATGGACCGTACTGCACGATCGGCTCATTCAGGGGCTTGCCCGACAACAGGATGAAGCGGCTGTCAGGGCCGGCCTTGATGGTCACGCCATCGGCGCCTGCATTATTGGCCAGGATCGCCATGCTCTGCGCAGGAACTGCCTTGCCGTCCACCGTCACCTCACCGCGATAGGTGTAGATGAAGGCGTTATGGCCGACGCGGATCGCCTGGCTGAATGCTTCGCCAGCAGGCAGCTCCACGTCGATGTACAGCGGTTCCGTCACTTCGCGTTGCACTGCACCTGCCACGCCCTGGCTTTCGCCGGCGATGACACGCACGGTGGCGCCGTTTTCCGTCTTCACCACCGGGATCTCGGCGGCCTGGAAGTCCTTGTACCAAGGCTGCTGCATCTTGTCCTTGGCGGGCAGGTTAAGCCACAGCTGGAAACCTTCCATCAAGCCTTCCGCCTGCTCCGGCATTTCGGAGTGGATCACGCCACGGCCGGCCGTCATCCACTGCACGCCGCCACTGGCCAGCAAACCTTCGTTGCCGGCGCTGTCGCGGTGCCGCATGCGTCCGGTCAGCATATAGGTGACCGTTTCAAAGCCGCGGTGTGGGTGGTCGGGGAAGCCTGCGATGTAATCGTTGGCTTGCTCCGAGCCGAAATTGTCCAGCATCAGGAACGGATCCAGGCGACGCTGCAATGGTTGGGTCAACACGCGGTTGATTTTCACGCCAGCGCCATCCATCACGGCCTGGCCGCGGATAATCCGTTCCACTGTGCGGGTTTGTGCGATGTTGTCCATGTTTGTTTCCTTGGTTAGTTAAGCCAGCAGTTCTTCAACGCGTGCATCGGCAGCGGCCTTCTGCTGTGCAGCCACTTCCGGACCATAGCCCTGGCCTTCGATGAACACGTACTCCACGTCGGTCAGGCCGATGAAAGCCAGGAACATCTTCAGGTGCGGGAACTGGGTGTCAGTCGGCGCATCCTTGTGCATGCCGCCGCGCGAGGTGGCGACATAGACTTTTTTACCTTGCAGCAGGCCGACCGGGCCGGTTTCGGTGTATTTGAAGGTAACACCGGCGCGGGCGATGGCGTCGAACCAGGATTTCAGTTGCACGGTAATGCCGAAGTTGTACATCGGGGCGCCAAGTACGATCACGTCGGCGGCCTGCACCTGGGCAATCAGCGCGTCATCCAGTGCCACGCGGGCAGCTTGTTCAGCGGTGCGCTGGCCGGCTGGGGTGAACAGGGCCTGCAGTGCGGCTTCGTCCAGGACCGGGTGCGGGTTGGCGGCCAGGTCGCGCACTTCAACGGTGGAACCTGGGTTGGCGGCCAGCAGCTTGTTCACGATATTGGTCGCGACGCGGGTCGATTCGGAACCGGAGCTTTTTGCGCTGGAGTTGATTTGCAGGATGTTCATAGTGTGCTTCCTTTCGGGTATTCGGTTAAGTGCTGCGATGGAGTAACTATAGAGGTTCCATATTTGATCCGGAAGCCGTTAAAATGGATAACATTGTTCCATTGGTGGAACAAGGAGCCTCCCAATGAGCGAATTAGACCCCAGCGACCTGCTGTTATTTGCCCGCATCGTTGAATTTGGCAGCCTGAGCCAGGTTTCGGAGCGGCTGCAGTTGCCGAAATCGACCGTTTCCCGCCGGCTGACCCAGCTTGAGGCCCGCCTGGGCGAACGTCTGCTGAACCGCACCACGCGCAAGCTGGTGCTGACCGAGTTGGGCGCCAGCCTGCTGGAACACGCACGCAAGGTGGCGGAAGAGACCGAGGCGGCCGCTGCACTGGCCCAGCACCGCCAGCAGGCGCCCAGCGGGTTGCTGCGGGTGTCCATGCCGGCCGATTTCGCCAATTTCTACCTGGCGGCCATGCTGCCGGACTTCATGGCGAAATACCCGGCCATCAAGCTCGAATTGGACTTGTCGCCACGCCGGGTCGACCTGATTGCGGAGAATTTCGACCTGGCGATCCGGATGGGCGCGCTGCCTGACGATGCGACCCTGGCGGCGCGGAAGATACTGGTGTCGAACTGGGCGCTGTTCGCTTCACCCTCCTATACGGCGGTGCATGGCTTGCCAGAGCACCCGGATGACCTGTTCCGGCATGAGCTGCTCAGCCTGCGGCGCATGCCCAACGGTCTGGTACGCTGGCCGCTGACGCGTGGCAAAACGTCCTGGGAGCGCGACTTGCCCGTGAGGCTGATGGCCAATTCGCCCGAATTGCTGACGAAAATGGCGGCGACCGGGATGGGCATTGCGACCTGCACCACGCAGTTTGCGGCGCCGCTGGTCGCAAGGGGGGAGCTGGTGCGGGTACTACCCGACTGGTGCTTCCCTTCGAACCTCGGCTGGGCCGTCTTTCCCGGCCGCCGCCTGATGCCGGCCAAAACGCGGGCCTTCCTTGATATGCTTGAGTCAAACTTCAGGGAAGAGCGAAAATCGGAACAGGAGAGGCATAACGATGAATGACTTGAAAGCTTGTTTGGAGTTTTTCGCTGGCGAATGGACTGGCGAGGAAGACATCGCCCCGTCCAAATGGGGCGAAGGGGGCAAGGCCACAGCGACGGTTTCGGCGCGGCTTGATCTTGGTGGACGCGCGCTGATTCAAGACTACAACGCTGTACGGGATGGCAGGCCTTGGCTCAAGGTTCACGCGGTCATCACTTTCGACGAGCAGGCGTCGGACGTTGCGCTGTTCTGGTTTGACAGCCTGGGCTTTGTTCCAGGTACGCCAGCACCGGGAGAATGGGACGGGACGGCGCTGCGATTCGTGCGCACGTCCCCGCGCGGGCAGGCTCGGCACACTTATATTCCTTTGGGGCCGGATGCTTATGAATTTGTCCTGGAGAGTTCGTTCGATTCCGGTGCGACCTGGCTGCCGGTAGTGAAAGCGCATTATTCGAGGGGTAAGGAATGAGTGTTAATCGGAAAAAATTGGCAGTCCTGGCAGCAGGAAAGCGAATCGATGAAGTCGAAGAACGATTTCGCCGGCACCCTTATTGCCACTACCGATGAAGACTGGAGGGCGAAATGGGATACTTCTCCCGCAACCAAGCCATCCTTTGCCAAAGCCGACACTGTCCCGTATGGCAAGAAGGTCTTTATCCTGACCCTCTTTTCAAATCCCAAGCTCGACGAGGCGGGAAATGCGAGCATTCGCTGCGATATCAAATGTACTGGCTCAGACATGACAGGGGCTGTCAGTTGAGCTAGAGTTCTGCAAGGTCGCATCCGGCCAGAGCAGTCGTTCCCATATCAGAATCATTTCTCGATAGTAAACACAGCAAAAACCATTATTAAATTTGCCATCAAACGAAATTGGGTAGATACTTTGCGCTCTCTCTGATTATTGCGTAAAGGATAAGTATGCTTCGTGTTCGTTTTCGCTCTTTCTTTTTCCTTTACTCCGTTTGTTTGCCCATGTTCGCATATGCTGCAGCGGAACTCCCTACCACAGCCGCTTTTGCTAAGCCGCATCAGCGCGTTGACATTGGTGGCCGTAAGATTAATCTCTACTGCTCCGGCCAAGGCGCAACTACAGTCATCTTCGACAGTCCCGCGGGCGACGGAGGTTGGAGCTGGTTCAAGGTTCAGCCCGAAGTAGCAAAGCATTCACGAGCCTGCATTTACGATCGCGCTGGCTTCGGTTTCAGTGATCCCTCGCAACGTCCGAATACTTCGGAGAACGCGGTAGAAGATTTGCATAAGGCTTTGTTAGTGGCCGACATCAAGCCCCCATATCTACTGGTGGGCAATTCGTTGGGAGGCAGTAATGTTCAGGTATTCACCTATCGCTATCCTCATGAAGTGAAGGGCCTGGTGCTCGTCGAGCCTCAAAGCGAAGACGAAACGACGCGTACCAACAAGGCATCGCAGGGCCTTATTAATAAGATCTACGCCATGGTTAAGGATCATGATCAACAGTGTCTAGCCGCAGCCAATAAAGGCATTAAGCCCGGCAGCGACGCGGCTGCCCGCTGCATCGGCGAACCATCGGAATACTTCGGCCCTGAGTTGGGCAAGCAGGTCAAGGCAAACATGCTGACGAAGTCGTATTGGACCACCCGTGTCGACGAAGCCAATGCATACGAGACAAGCGACAATCAGTTGCGCGCCCTGCGCAAGCCTTTTGGCAGCCTTCCGCTGATTGTTCTGACACGCGGCGTGAGTCCATATATGGACCCTTCTAAACCACAAAGTGCAGTCAACAAGGCTATGGAAGACGAGAACGAGAAAATCCATAGGGAGATCGCTGCATTATCAACCAAGGGGAAACAGCGCGTGGTACCTGGTGCGTCTCACGGCATTCAGGGAGACCAGCCTGTTGCTGTAATAGAAGCGATTGTTGAAGTGCTGGGACAAGCCAAGTAGCTGATATGACGAGAACACCGAAGAGAGACTCCTTATGACTCCTGAGTTCGCGATGTCTGTACCGCGCCTTCAAACAGAACGACTTACGCTTCGCGAATATCGCCGAGACGACTTCAACTTATTTGCGGACCACTTGGCGAATTCCGAGAGCTCAGCTCATTTGGGATCAGCCGACCGCCAAACGGCATGGCGAATCTTCTGTTCACAAGCAGGCCTATGGCTCATACATGGCGCCGGATGGTGGGCTGTCGAGGAAAAAGAGACTGGTCAACTCGTCGGGAGTGTTGGCGCGTTCTTTCGCGAGGAATCCAATGTGATGGAGCTTGGTTGGAATACCTATCGTAACTTCTGGGGCCAAGGATTCGCGAACGAAGCGGCGGCGGCAGCCTTGAACCATGCGCTCGAGATCCGACGCGAACCAAAAGTTCGAGCTCTCATCGCATCAGCCAATGAATCGTCACTGCGCGTTGCCAAACGCCTTGGCCTGACTTATGAAGCGGAAACTGAGATACACGGCAAAGCGGTCGGCATTTATACGCTTGAGAGGGAAGGCTCACCTGTTTAGGTGTAGTAGCTTGGACTCGATCTCGTATATTGAGAGTGCCGATCCAGTGGTAACGTCTTCGCCAAATGGCGCGGCTGGGCAAGGTGACACATAACTTGATCTTAGGGTTCGACCCTGCTTGTCAGATTGGTGCCCTTGCCCATTTCCATTTGAAAGTCCGGACAGTATCTAAGGCTGCCGCCAGTCGCGCAAGCCTGCATACGAGGAGGGATAGCCATGGACAAGGAAGCCCCCGCCGTTGGGATCGACGTAAGCAAGCATAAGTTGGATATCGCGCTGCTGGTTGACGGGCGGGTACGCAGCAAGTCAGTGACAAACTCGACCACCGGCTATCATGAACTCAAGGTGTGGTTGAACAGGTGCAAAGTTGAATTAGACGAGTGCGCGGTATGCATGGAAGCGACGGGCGCTTACAGTGAGCCAGTGGCGCTTGGCCTGCAGGCTCTTGGCTTGACGGTAAGCATTGTGAATCCAGCTCGCATCAAGGGATTCGGGCAAAGCGAACTCATTCGCAACAAGAACGACGGGATTGATGCCGCGCTGATTGCTCGTTATTGCGCCAAAATGCATCCTGAACCATGGCATGCACAGCCTCCCGAACGACGGAGGCTAAGGACGTGGTGTGATCGTTTGAAAGCATTGAAGGAAATGCGCCAGCAAGAAGAAAATCGATTGGAGGCCTGTACTTTCAGTGCAAACGCGGAGCTAGTTGAACACATTCAGCGTCATGTGAATTGGCTGAGCTTGCAGATCAGGGAAATTGAATGCGAGATCGAAAATCACATCAATCGTCACCCATGCCTTAAACGCGATGCTGACCTATTGCGTAGCATTCCAGGCATCGGTACAGCCACGATCATGGTAATGCTTGGCCATGTTGGGGACTTTCGGCGATTTAGCAGTGCAAAGGCGTTGGCTGCACATCTTGGCGTGAGTCCTCGGCAGCGTAGCTCAGGTTCCTCGATTCGCGGGCGCACAATGATGAGCCGCACAGGAAACCGGGCAACCCGAAGTGCGCTTTACATGCCGGCGGTCGTTGCAAGTCGCCACAATCCGATACTAAGAACTTTTGCGGAGCGCCTTCACGCAAATGGACTACCAAAGAAAGCAGCGATTGGCGCCGTGATGAGAAAGCTAGTTCATTTGATGTATGCCATCGTCCGGTCTGGAATCGCATTCACGCCGAATTACCTGGAGCAGCAAGTTGAAAAGGCGGCGGCAGCTAGGCGTGACATCAGTCGAAGCGAAGCCGATCTACAGACCTAGGCACCACACGCCAACTTATTTATTGCGGGCGCAGCAGCCGCCGTCAGGGTTTTGCATTGGCGGGCAAACGACCGTGCCATAGGAGCAGTATACGCAGCAGTCACCTTGCTTTGGTCGAAGCACGGTATGGCAGCCTTCGCATTCGTAATGCCACTGACAGGCGTCAACGGGCATGGTCTCTGATTTGGAATGCCCGCATACTGGGCATGTCAGAACTGAGTCAAGTACGACACTGCTCATTTTGCACTTCCAATAGGCTTCGATGGATAGCCGGCTTGCTCGGTCGCGTGAGTCAAGGCAGTGACATTCGTCTTTGCGTCGTCGAACGTGACAACAGCTTCGCGCTTTTCAAAGTTCACTTCAATTGCGCTTACGCCAGGCACCTGTCCTAACGCCTTCTTTACCGTAATCGGACAGGTCGCACAGTCCATGCCAGGCACTGACAACGTAACGGCTTTTGATGCAGCCCAGGAGGCGCTACTCAGAGCAAGCAAGGCAGTTGCTACGATAATCTTCTTCATGGGTATGTTCCTTTTGCTAGTAGAACCAGGGAGCTATCCAGGGGAAGCTGATGGCGACGAATAAAAGCAGGACGACCACGACGTACAACACGCGATACGACCACTTGACTTCAGGCTTTGCACATAACTGCCCTGGGATGCAATCCTCGGGAGAGCGCCAGACGTGACGCCACGACAGCGCCAAAGCTATGAAAGAGAGTCCGATGAAGAATGGTCGATAAGGCTCTAAGAGCGTCAATGTGCCGATCCATGCACCGGAAATCCCCAGCATAAGCAAAAGCAGAGGTCCTAAGCAGCACGCCGATGCCAGGATGGCGGAAACTCCCGCTGCGAGAAGTCCTACGCGCCTTGGCGCATGGCTGGCCTTGGTTGGAAATTTCAAGTTCATAGCGTAAGCTTACTCCCGTACATAAGTACGGAGGCAAGGAAAAAATGGACAGAGAAAATGGCGAAATGACAATCGGCGTACTAGCCAACTCTGCTGGGGTGAACGTCGAAAGTATCCGTTTCTACCAGCGCAAGGGGCTAATGGTGGAGCCTGACCGACTACACGGAACTATTCGGCGATATAGCGATTCAGACCTGGCTCGATTGCAATTCATCAAGGCTGCGCAACGAATCGGCTTCTCGCTCGATGAAGTTGCCGAATTATTGCGACTAGATGATGGCACGCATTGTGGCGAGGCGCGCCAGCTAGCTGAGCAGAAATTGCTGGATGTACGTGGACGAATCTCCGACTTGCTGCGAATCGAAAAAGCTCTTGACCAGCTTGTGGCCAGCTGCGGCAAAAAGTCGGGAAACGTAAAATGCCCGCTAATCGACTCGCTCTACCTTCGACAGTAGGCTGCGATCCACTTTGCAACGACAACTGGTACCTTGAAAAGCAAGACAGTATCTGACATCGCCTGTCAGTTGGGCTAGAGTTCTGAAAGGTCGCATCCGGCCAATTGCCGACGGTCGGAAAATAGGAGGACGAGGTGCAAATTATTAGGAAGATTGCTGCACTATTTTCGGTCGCGCTGATACTCTACGGCATCATCTATAATGTTGCTTTATTGCCATTTTCGTCCCCGTTGTTTGACTTCATATCTTGGGCTTCAATTGGCCTTGGTTTTCTTATGGCAGGTTATCTTGGTCGCCATAAGAAGGCTGATCTCGGCTGCCATGAGCCGCCGCTCCGGTATTTGGGGAATTCGACCTCAAATGCCCATGTTATATTGTTGGTTTCTAATTAATAAACGGTAAGCCCGCTGTGCACTGTAGGATGAAAAGCCAACTCCGCTTTGTAATGCATCCGGATGACGAACGCGACTTCGTTGCGCAGGTACTTTCTGATGAGAGTGTTCGTTTAGTCGACGGCCCTCGTTGGAAATCTTCGACGCCCGAAACATATCGCTCCCTTGATGGAATTACAGGAAGCTATTGCATCATTTGGTCGATTCAGGATCGGGTCACATTGAGCGCTCGCCACATTCCAACTTGCAATGACTGGTACTGTGATTCCGAATCCGCGACCATACAATTTCTTCGCTCTCAGCCTTATGGGCCTATGATCACCGAAGGTCGCATTGCGATTGGCACCAATAATATGGATGAAAACGCTGCCAAACGGATCGAGCAGCGTTTCAAGACGTTGGCCAAATTCGTAAAAAAGCACTATGTCAACTCCGTTGTACATTGGTGCAATCCGACCGTTCCTTTTGCTCATGCGGCTCCGGGGCGTTCGGCAAATCCGAGCAAACCCGATGCACAAGTTTGGATTGGTCCGCATGCATTGCGTTGGTTGCGGCAAGACCACGGCCATCACATTAAGCAATTTAAGAATGCTGTAGTTGAGGCACGTCTTATTGAATCAGGTGAGTAGCCTCCACCAGCTTTGCCGCAATCGGCCAAAAGCAGTCGCTAGGTAATCCAGAACTCTGATGCCCATGAAAAAATCATATATTCTTTTGATGCTTGCCGCACTGGTGGCGTCGACCTTTGCCTTTGCAGACACTGCGGCGTCAAGAGCGTTTAAAGAGTCCGCGAATACTTCAGGCTTTCAACCGAAGGAAGGGATGGTGCCCGATGGGGCGACGGCCATTTCGATTGCCGTTGCGGTCTGGAATCCTATTTATGGGGAAAAGGAAATTGCGTCGGAAAAGCCATATAACGCCACGCTGAAAAACGAGCTGTGGACTGTTACCGGGAGTGTGCCTGGCGGCTGGGTTGGTGGCGTTGCCACAGCTGTAATATCAAAAAAAGACGGGCGGATCATCAAGGTCTATCACACTAAATGACGCGAACCGGCCAGGTGCGGACATAGGATGAGTGGCCGGTATTTGAAACGAAAGATTCTTTATGGCGACAATACTCTTCCTCGTTAGTTTTCTAGGGCTGATGATTTTTCCAAGCAAGTACATTAGTCTTGGCGGGTATGCCGTTCTTTTTTCAATATTGACGGCTTCGCTTTTGATGCTGGAGGGTGGCAGGGCCCTTCGCGAATGGTCGTTCTGGGCAATTGCAGTTCTGGCTTTTGGTTGTGTCGCGTATTGGCTCATGCGTCGCATGAAAATAAACCTACGCTGACGGCCAACAGCGGCCGTCCCCATTCGAAATCAACGCAACCGGGATAAATGAATCAGCTCACAGTAGTATTGGTGGATCCACCAGACGAAGAGTCCGCGTCCGTCACTCTACGCAGCCCGAAAGGCGAAGTCGTAGCGTTTTGCCATCCATGTAGTTTGAAGGCCGGTGACGTTATCAAAAATCGCCTGTGTGTCTTGGATGCAGATGTCCTTGCCACGTATCTTTCAGACTGGCCAGATGAAGAAAAGAGCGCACTTTCGACTGAGTGGATCGAACGCATCGGCCACTATGCGTACAAAGGACGGGGCCGCGTTGTCAATCAAGACGAAGGGCTGGTCGAAGTACAAGGTTTTTTAATCGAAATGGGTGCGCTAAGTGATGAGCATGTCGACTTCGAAATTTCCCGCCTTGATATCAGCTATGATTGCTTCGATTAGCGAGCCGACCACTTAGGGCGGCGGAGATCGCCTGGAAGCAGGCGGAATCCGGCCAGCAGCTGCCCTTGATGACCGAAGGCATTTATAACCTCCAGTGAAACTTCCCACGATGGCTCGAAATATTTCGTTCATGTTTTGCCTTGCATGTTTCGCGGCGAATAGCTTAGCGAACGGATTGAAAAGCATCGAGAAACCAAAACACCCAGATACGAAACAGGAGTGCGTCGCAAAAGGTGGAAAGTGGATCCTCTATCCCATGGGGCAGTTCTACTTTTGTGCCGTCAAAACGACCGATGAAGGAAAGGCATGCTCTGATGATGGGGAATGCCAAGGGGATTGCATTCCAGCGGAGCGAAAGGATAAGTTACCGGGCATCTGCTCACCGACTTTACCTATGCCAGGAGGGTGTCCGAAGCATATGATTAACGGTAAGATAATCTCCGAGCCGTGCATTTGAGGTTGCCTTGAATTTTATGAGGCTTGCCTGGAGACCGTATCCGGCCAGAAGCCGACATCACATGAATACCACGAAGAGAAATTCTATGAGTCCAGAAGTTAAATACGAGCGGATTGGAAAATTTATCTATGGGGCTTGCCGGCATGGCGGCGACCTCGCGGATGTCTACAATTGGATGGCGGACGACCTCGGGATCACGCGACCAACTGAAGGCGATGATGCCTCTCAAGCCAGTGTGCAAGCTGCATACTTTGCCAAATATGTGAGCGATACGGAGTTTGACGAGAATCATCGTCGCTTCATGGAAATGATTGCGCTGCGCCGTTCGTAGACCTTCTTAAGATGATCGGTCGCGTTACCCGCAAGCGGCCACGAGCTGATGTACGAAATTCTTAAAAGAACTCAATCTCCAGAAGAATTCTATGGATGTGCTGGATCGCCCTTATTTTGCGCTAGGCGTTATTGCTGAACCGCTAGCCGCGTTAGTGCAAAAATTCAAAGAGCATGGGCCGCATTCGGTTCTTCCTGCTGTGACTCCATTCGTCTTTCCAGGTCAGCCCTATACGGCCGATCCTGAGGGAGCCCCGATGATCATGTGGTCGCCGTCTTGCTCTTCACATTTGACTGCATTCATGCCTCATGTCCAATCGGGAGATTATTTCGTCTTACAGTACGCGCACAAACACATGAAACTAGGCGCCGCATCGATTCGCAGCACCCTAGATAACGATGAATGGCCGATTAACGAGTTTATCGTGCACGCCGATGGCGAGAGGAAGCGAATTGTACGCACTATGAGGGATTCATCACGTTGGGACTTCTTCGCCGAAGGGGAGATATTGCCCTTTGAGGATGAAATAAAATATTCAGAGCGCCGGATACGCGACCGCCTGTCACGTAACGATTTGATCAAATACATCGAAGCCTGGGGGGCTCCGGTTAGTAATTTTCAATTCTGGACGACCGAGTCCAATTCTTATACTTTCGCAAAAAAGGGGTGAGTTCCTTTAATAGAGACTATCCAAGCTAGGCCCATCACGTCTATTCATTGATTGTCAGCTGTGGGGCGGATGCTGCCGGTCACCGGACGCCCCGTGTCAGATCAATTCTGAACCATTACATATCAAACTACAGCCGTCAGCGGGCAAAGTCGTCTTGGAATAAAATGACCAGATCTGTTATGCGGGCCCGATCCGGGGCGGCCAGTTTAATTTGCGCCTCTCGGCACCAGTGATTTGATTCTCCGGCGACCCTGGCGATGCGCCAGGTACCTGGTCGGTTATGGTGAACCTGAGCGATATACAGCGCAAGGTTGAGCTGCCACTGCGGACGTCGTTCAATCTCAAGTGAGCAAGCTTACCAGCGTCGTGTAAAGCAGGAGTGCCGTAGCGACAATGCCGGCGCACCATTTCACGGAATCAGCTGTAGTTTTGTGCAGCTCGGCGCCCAATTCGTTGAAGCGGGAATCGATCTTCGCTTCGAGCGCCATTCGGGTCTCGTCCACGGCACTGTCGACCTTGCTGTCGAGACCATTGAAGCGGGCATCGAAAGTGCTCTTTATCGCTGGTCGCCATCTCGCCTCCCTCTGGTCCGTTTAGACCAAAAAGAGGCAGGGTGCGTTTGCGGCGCGTCAAGCGCCGTCGGCATTACTTGAGGTTGGCCATCATCTCGCCAAGGCGAACCGGGCCCGCAGGTTGCCAATGCTCGTTGAAGTGCAAGGTGTCTTTCGGGAACAGCATGACGACAGTGGAGCCGAGCAGGAAACGCCCCATCTCTTCGCCTTTCTTGAACACGTACTCGTTCTTCTTGTAAGTCCACTCGGTCACTTTCGGCAGGCGCGGCGGGTTGACCACGCCGTGCCAGGTGGTGGCCATGCTGCCGACAATGGTCGCGCCGACCAGCACCATCACGAACGGGCCGAAGCTTGTCTCGAACTCGCAGACGACGCGCTCATTGCGCGCGAACAGGCCTGGCACGCCGCGGGCGGTGGTCGGGTTGACCGAGAACAGCTCGCCCGGCACGTAGATCATGCGCTTCAGTGCAGCATCGCATGGCATGTGAATGCGGTGGTAGTCGCGCGGACTCAGGTACAGGTTGGCGAAGCTGCCGTGCTCGAAGTGTTTGGCGAGCGCCGTGTCGCCACCGACCAGGGCGGTGGTGCTGAATTTGTGGCCCTTGGCCTGAAAAATCTGGTCGCCTTCGATCGCACCGAACTGGGAGATGCGGCCGTCGACCGGGCAGACGAAATCAGCCTTGGCCAGCGGGCGTGCGCCGGGCTTCAGTGCGCGGGTAAAGAATTCGTTGAAGCTGTGGTAGCTGGCGATGTCCGAATTGGCTGCTTCGTCCATATTGACGTCGTACTTGGTCACGAACCAGCGGATCAGGCGGGTCGTCTTGTCGCCCCCTTTGGCGCCCGCTACGCGGCCGGCGAAGTTGGTCAGGGCACCTTTCGGGAGCAAGTACTGCGGCAATACGGCAAGTCGGGACACGGTCGGCATTCCAATGATTTGAAGATCCCGAATTATATCCTTGCTACCGGTTGCACCATAGGGTACAGTTGCGGCCAAGAATTATTTACAATTTTTGCAATAATGATTCGCCTGACACTCGCAGCAGCTGCCATTCTCGCCGCCACCCAGGCCATGGCCGAGGAAAACAAGCAGGAACCCGTCCAGAAAGTTGAAATCAAGGGCGCGGCCGCAGCCTATAACCCCCGCAAGGATGACACCGCCAGCAAGATCATCGTCAGCAGCGAGGAATTGAAACGCTATGGCGACACCTCGATCGGCGATGCGCTGAAGCGCGTGCCGGGCGTGTCGGTCGGCGCCGGCGGCCGCGATATCCGCATGCGCGGCCTGGGCAGCGGCTACACGCAGATCCTGCTGAACGGCGAGCGCGTGCCGCCGGGCTTCAACATCGAAACCCTGGCGCCGGACAGCATCGAGCGCATTGAGGTGATCCGTGCCGCCAGCGCGGAGTTCAGCACCCAGTCGATTGCCGGCACCATCAATATCGTGTTGAAGAAGGCGGTGCAGACGGCGCAGCGCGAGTTGAAATTCGGCGTCAGCCATAGCAAGGAGGCTACCAACCCGAACGGCAACCTGGTCCTGTCGGACAAGGACGGCAATTTCTCCTACTCGGTCAATATGGGCGGCGGGCGTTTTGAATTCGACCGCAACAGCTTTACCGACGAAGAGCTGATCGACCTCACGGGCAAGCCGCAACTGGACCGCCGCATGCTGGTGCACGACCGTGGCCACGCACGCGGCCTGGAACTGTCGCCACGCCTGAACTGGAACCTGGAGAATGGCGACACGCTGACCTCGCAGTCCTTCCTGAACCGCAATGTCTTCAAGAGCGCGATCAATCGCGACTACGTGGTCGAGGTTGGCGCCGCGCCGTTCTTCGATGCTGTGGGTATCAAGAACGAAAACAAAAACCTGTTTGGCCGTACGGACCTGAACTGGGTGCACAAGTTCGGCGAGGGCGCGAAACTGGATGCCAAGATCGGTGGCCACCGCCAGCGCAACAGCGGCAAATGGTACGAGTCCGACGGGCACGGCGGGGCACCGAACCTACAGCACGACGTGTTCAGCGGGGTGCGCGAATGGGGCGTCAGCAGCACCGGCAAGTATTCGACGCCGATCGGAAGCGACCATTCGTTGGCGGCAGGCTGGGAAGCCGGTTATACCGACCGCGACGACTGGCGCAACCAGCGCGACCTGTTCGACGCCACCGGTGTGCGCGACGACAAGGACGAGGGCTACCAGGCGACGCTGCGCCGCGTGGCAGCTTATGCGCAGGATGAATGGAATATCAGCAAGGCGTGGTCGGTCTACGCAGGCTTGCGCTGGGAGGGAGTGCGGACGCAAAGTGCAGGCGCCGGCTTCGACCCGGTCACCAATCGCAGCAGCGTCTGGAGCCCGCTGGCGCAAACCCTGTACAAGCTCCCGAACGGCAAGGACCAGCTGCGCGCTGCACTGACCCGCACGTACAAGGCGCCGCAGGCGTCCAACCTGTCGGGCCGGCGCTTCACCTCCACCAACAACAGCCAGATCGAACCTGACTGGATCGGCAACCCGAACCTGAAGCCGGAACTGGCGACGGGCCTCGATGCGTCGTACGAGCATTACTGGGGCGAGGGCGCATTATTCAGCGTGGCCGCAGCTGCCCGGCGCATCAGCAACTTCACGCGCCGCAGCGTTTTCCTGGACGATAGGGGGCGCTGGGTTTCCACGATGACGAACAATGGCCGCGCCGACGTGCATAGCGTGGACGTGGAGCTGAAATTCCCGATGAAGGCGGTGATGGATAATGCGCCGGCGCTCGATGTGCGCGCCAGCGTCAGCCGCAACTGGTCGCGCGTCGATTCGGTGCCTGGGCCGCACAATACGCTGGACCAGCAGGTGCCGCTCACCGCCATTTTCGGCCTTGACTACAAAACCCCGGATGGTGCCTGGAGCATGGGCGGCAGTTTTAACCTGCGCACCAATGGCGAAGTCCGCACGGATGTGAATCGATATTCCTGGGCAACGGTCGCGCGTCAATTGGATGCTTACCTGGCCTGGAAACTGGATAGCAAGACGCAATTGCGCTTCTCCGCCTGGAATTTGCTGAAACAGGATTACCGGTCGAAGACTATCTTCATTACGGATAATGGTTCGCTTAGCTCTGAGTCCACCAGTTTTGGGGTGCGTAATATACGACTGCAACTGGAGACGCGCTTCTGAAAGTAATAAGCTGTCTTAAACCGTGATTTAATAGAAATGAAATAAATAGCGCCACCGCTCAAATGTGTGGCGCTTTTTTTTTAATATGGTTAAATTGTGTGGATAAAATCATCGTAACTATGGTACATTGCAGGGAAGAAATCTCACACATTGTCACACTTTGATTTTTCATACACTTAGGGTAAAGAAAGATGACCACTTACCAAGAATACCAAGCAAAAATTGCCGAGCTGCAAAACCTGGCCGCTGATGCGCGCAAGGCGGAAGTGCAAAAGGCAAAAGAACAGATCTGGTCCCTCATGCGTGAATATGATCTGTCGCCTGCCGATCTCGGTCCAGCGGCCAAGAGCAATAAGCCTGTCAAACCGCGCGCCCGCGTGCCAATGAAATACCAGGACCCGGTATCGGGTTCCCAATGGACCGGCCGCGGCCGCGCACCCAAATGGCTGGAAGGCAAGAAGAAGGAAGACTTCCTGATTAAATAAGCCGATCACGGCGAGAAGGGCGGATTAATATCCGCCCTTTTTCTTTTTTACGGCGAGAATATGTCGAGCTTAGCTTTACGGCCGCTGCTGGCGGCTTTCCTGCTGTCGTTTGCCTCATCCGTCCTGGCGGCCAGGCCCGTGCTGCTGGCGCCTGACCGGGTATGGACGGGCGAAGGAGCGGCCCACAGCGGCTGGTCGGTGCTGGTGGTCGACGGCAAGGTAGCTGCTGCGGGCCCAATGGATGGCATCACTGCCCCCGCTGACGCCGAACGCGTCAGCCTGCCCGGCAAGACCCTGCTGCCAGGCCTGATGGACCTGCATTCGCACGTCCTGCTGCACCCGTATAACGAGACCAGCTGGGACGACCAGGTGCTGAAGGAGCCGGAAGCCTATCGCGTGCTGCTGGCCGCGCGCCACGTGCAGGCGCAGCTTCAATCGGGCTTTACCACCTTGCGCGACCTGGGTTCGGAGGGCGCAGGGTATGCCGACGTGTCGGTCAAGCGGGCGATCGAGGAAGGCGTGCTGCCCGGCCCGCGCCTGTTTGTGGCGACGCTGGCGATCGTGGCCAGCAGCAGCTACGGCCCGAATGCCAAATCCTACCGGCCCGACATGACGCTGCCGGTCGGCGCGCAGGAGGCGACCGGCGTCGATGAAGTGGTGAAGGCGGTGCGCGAGCAATCCGCGCGCGGGGCCGACTGGATCAAGGTCTACGCCGATTACCGTACCGGCCCGGATGGCGCGGCGCATGCCACCTTCAGCCAGCACGAGCTGGATGCACTGGTGGCGGCAGCCCACGGTTCGGGGCGGCGCGTAGCGGCCCATGCGGCCACGGATGAAGGCATGCGTCGTGCCGTGCTGGCGGGCGTAGACACCATCGAACATGGCTATGGCGGCAGCGAAGCGACCTTCAAGCTGATGGCCGAGCGCAAGGTTGCCTATTTCCCCACCCTGGCGGCGCCGGAAGCGACCAGCGAGTACTTCCAGAAGCATGTGCGGGGCGGGGCGCCGACGCCTTCCATGCAGGCGGCCGCCAGGGCATTCCAGCTGGCGCGCAAGGCAGGCGTGACGATCGGGCTGGGCAGTGATGTAGGCGTGTTCGCGCACGGGGGCAGCGCGCGCGAGGCGGAATGGCTGGTCAAGCTGGGCATGACACCAACCGAGGCGTTGCGGGCGGCGACCGTGGTCAATGCGGCGGTACTGGACCGCGCCAGTTTGCTGGGCCAGGTGAAACCGGGCTACCTGGCGGACCTGGTGGCAGTGGAGGGCGATCCGACCACGGATATTGCGGCCCTGTACCGTGTTGCCTTTGTGATGAAAGGCGGCATTGTCTATCGAAACGTGCGATGATGAAGTATGTCCGCGATCCCCTTATTCCCGTTGCATACGGTGCTGTATCCGGATGGGTACCTGCCGTTGCAAATTTTCGAGGTGCGCTACCTCGACATGGTGAAGCGTTGCATCGAACATAAGGAAGATTTCGGCGTCGTCGCGCTGGTGCAGGGCGATGAAGTGCGCAAGCCGGACCAGCACGAAACCCTGTGCGCGGTGGGCACCATGGCCCATATCGGCGAATGGACGGCGGTGATGCCGGGCCTGATGCAGCTGCGTTGCAGCGGGCGCCAGCGCTTTCGCATCGTGTCCGCCGAACAGCTGAAGCATGGCCTCTGGATGGCGGACGTATCGCCGATCGATGACGATATGACGGTTCCTGTTCCTTCCGACCAGCAGGATGTGGCGGACAGCCTGGGCTTGCTGATCCAGACTTTGCAGGAGCGTGGCATTCCGGCCGGCCAGATGCCGATGCAGGCGCCGTACCGGTTGCAGGAGGCGGGCTGGGTGGCGAATCGCTGGTGCGAGTTGCTGCGCCTGTCCCTGGCGCAGAAGCAGCTCTTGCTGGCGCAGGAGAATCCGATCCTGCGGCTGGAACTGGTGCAGGATGTGATGGTAGAACATGGCCTGCTGAATTAGGCCATTGCTGGCTCTATGCGCATTCCGGCGCCCCGCGCTACACTGGGTGCATGCATATCCAACCTGCTTTCGCTGAAGACCGGCTTGAGGTCAAACATGGGCTGATCCGGGCCTATCCGCTCGGGATGCTGGTTACGCCTGGCGCCGCGCCAACGGCGGACCTGGTACCGTTCGCGCTTTATCCGGGCGAGGGCGAGGCCGGCCTGGGCGTGCTGCGAGCCCATATCGGGCGCAGCAATCCGGTGGTACAGGCGCTGGCTGCGGGCGGCGAATGCCTGGTCGTTTTCCAGGGGCCGGAGGCGTATATCAGCCCGTCCTGGTATGCCACCAAGGCGGCGACGCACAAAGTGGTGCCGACCTGGAATTTCACCATGGTGCAGGTGCGTGGCATGGCACGCCTGGTGGAGGATGCAGCCTGGCTGCAACGGCAGATCCGCAGCCTGACCGCGCAGCACGAGTCGGGCCTGGCGGCGCCGTGGGAGGTTGATGATGCCCCGGTTGAATTCATTGACGGCCTGCTGCGTGCCATCGTGGGGATCGAGATTCCGATTGCCTCGATCAAGGGCAAGTGGAAGGTAAGCCAGAACCGCAGCGATGCCGACATGGCCGGCGTCATTGCAGGGTTGCGCAGTGAAGGCGCCGGCGCCAATGCCGGCGCGATGGCTGCGCTGGTGGCGGAGCGCATCGCACCAAAAATCAAGCCGGACTGAGTTCTTCTTCCTGTGCGTGGACGTGCATGGACCACGTCACGCCGGCGATCAGCAGCACAATGGCGGCAATTTCCAGCGGGCGCGGGAACTGCTGCTTGTAGATAAAGCCATACATCAGCGCGAACAGGGTTTCGAACAGGATCAATTGGCCGGACAAGGTCACCGGCACGCGGCGGCTGGCGATATTCCACAAATGGTTGCCAATCACCGAAGCGCCAAGGGCCAGTAGGCTATTGCAGATCCAGAACAGCGTCCAGTCCCGCCCCGACGCCGTCCCGGCGGCGCCCGTCACGTCGCCGTGGAAGATGGCAAATGCGATGCCGCCGACAAGCAGGGCAATCACGCCGGTCGACAGGCCGTACAGCGCCGACCATTCCGCGCTGCTGTAATGCGGATTGCGTTTCAGGTAGCGTGCATTGTCCAGCGTGTACCAGCTCCAGCACAGCAAAGCCCCCGTCGCGCACACCACGCCGATCACCGTATTCAGCATCGACGCCCCCGCAGCGGCAGCATGCTGGAATACGTCGATATTGATGCAGGCGATGCCGGTAGCCGTCACCAGCAAGGGCATGGCCAACTGGCGCAGCGGTACTGCGCCGTGGTCATTGCGCCCCATGAGCGTGACCGCAATCGGCAGCACGCCGATGATCAGGGAAGTCGGCGCCACGCCGGCCAGCTTGACGCCCAGCGCGAGGAACATGTAGTAGACCAGGTTGCCCGCCAGCGCATGGCGCAGCAGCGCGAAATAGTCAGCACGCTCCAGGCGGCCGAGCAGGTTGCGCAGGCGTGGCAGCATCAGGACGAAGGCAATCGCGCCGTATGCGACGTAACGGCCAACCGCCATCTCCAGCGGCGTAAAGGTCGACAGCAACTCCGGCACAATGAACACCATGCCCCACATCGCGCCTGCCAGCAGGCCGCACACTACGCCAGTCCACATGCAATATTTCCCTGTTTAAACCTGCGACAGTGTCGCACAGCTTGCGATATCTTGCTGAATCATGGACAAGACGTTGATCGCCGCGTTGCAGCGCGAGGCGCGGCCACTGGAAACGGCGGAGGACCTGGACTACCTGCTCGACTGCATCGGCGACGCCTCGCTGGTGCTGTTGGGCGAAGCCACCCATGGCACCCAGGAGTTCTACCGCCTGCGCGCCGACATCAGCAAGCGGCTGATCGTCGACAAGGGCTTCGACGCCATCGCCGTTGAAGCCGACTGGCCGGACGCCCTGCGCGTCAGCCGCTATGTGCAGCACGGCGGCGACGACATGAGTGCCGACCAGGCGCTGTCAGGTTTCAAGCGCTTCCCGCAATGGATGTGGCGCAACCACGAAATCGTGGACCTGGTGAACTGGCTGCGCGTGCACAACCACCACGTCGCCAGCCCAGCGCGCCGCTGCGGCTTCTACGGCCTGGACTTGTACAGCCTGCAGCAATCGATGCATGCAGTGATCGACTACCTGGACCAGGCCGACCCGGAGGCCGGCGCCCGTGCGCGCCAGCGCTACGGCTGCATCGACCACTTCGCGGAAGACCCGCAGCGCTACGGCTACGCCACCAGCTTCGGCATGAAACCCGATTGCGAAGCCGAGGTGCTGCGCCAACTGGTCGAGATGAATCGCGTCGCCAACGAACACCTGCGCACGGGCACGGTGCCGGATGAATTCTTCTACGCCCAACAGAATGCGCGCGTGACCCGCAATGCGGAAGTGTATTACCGCGCCATGTTCAAAGGCCGTGACGACTCGTGGAATGTGCGCGATTCGCACATGGCGGAAACGCTGCAGGCCTTGCGCGAACACCTCGGTCAAACCATCGGCCGGCCGGCGCGCATCGTTGTCTGGGCACACAACTCGCATCTGGGCGATGCCCGCCATACCGAGATGGGCAAGCATGGCCAGTTGAACCTCGGTCAGCTGGTGCGCGAGCGCTACCGGCCGCAGGACAGCTTCCTGCTCGGCTTCACCACGCATGCCGGCAGCGTGACGGCCGCCAGCGACTGGGACGGCCCGGCCGAGCTGAAGGCCATCGTGCCCTCACGTCCCGACAGCGTTGAACGCCTGCTGCACGAAACAGGCATGCCGGCATTGATGCTGGCGCTGCGTGGCCGGAACAGCGCACTGGCGCGGTCCGGCGGGCGTTTGCTGGAAAGGGCGATCGGGGTGATTTACCGGCCCGATACGGAGCGCATGAGCCATTACTTCCTGGCCGATGCGGAACGGCAGTTCGATGCGCTGATCCACATCGACCGCAGCTCGGCGCTAAGGCCGCTTGAGCGCTCAGCCCTGTGGCACCACGAGGAGCCCGCCGAAACGTATCCATCCGGCTTGTAGCGCAATGAAGGCGGCCAGGTTCACGATGACGGTGAGCCAGAATTTGAGCAGGAAGGAAGTCTTGGCGGATTTGTGGCGCAGCAGTTGCTGCGCAGCGAAGCCGCCGGGCCAGCCGCCGGCCAGTCCGAGGAGGAGAAGCGTGCGCTCGGGCGTGCGGCGGCGGCCATGGCGGGCCGCCGACTTGTCGCGTGCATAGGCGATGAAGCACGCCGCGCTGGCGACTGCATACAGCGCGGCGGCGAACAGCATCAGAAGTAGTTCAGGCCGAGTGCGGCCTTGACTTCGTCCGTGGTGCGGGCAGCGACTTCGCGTGCGCGCATGGTGCCTTCCTTCAGCACCTGCATGATGTAGCCCTTGTCCTTGGCCAGTTCTTCGCGGCGCGCGCGGATAGGGGCCAGCATGTCCTGCAGCACGGCTTCCAGGCGCTTCTTGACGACGGAGTCGCCCAGGCCGCCTCGTACGTAATGGTCTTTCATCTCCTGCAGGCTGGCCTTGTCGGTATCGAAGGCATCCAGGTAGATGAAGGCGACGTTGCCTTCCAGGTGGCCAGGATCGGACACTTTCAGGTGCAGCGGGTCGGTGTAGACCATTTTCACGGCGGCGGTGATTTCCCCCGCGCTGGCGCCCAGGTTGATCACATTGCCCAGCGACTTGGACATTTTTGCCTTGCCATCGATGCCCGGCAGGCGGCCCACTTCCGGCACCACGGCCTTGCACTCGACCAGGATGTCCTTGTTGGCCAGGCGGTTGAACTTGCGCACGATCTCGTTGGTCTGCTCGATCATCGGGATCTGGTCTTCGCCCACCGGCACGATGGTGGCTTTGAAGGCCGAGATGTCGGCAGCTTGCGAAGCAGGGTAGGTCAGGAAGCCGGCTGGGATGTCGCGCTCAAAGCCGCGCAGCACGATTTCCTGCTTCACCGTCGGGTTGCGCTCCAGGCGCGCCACGGTGACCATGTTCAGGTAATAGAAAGTCAGCTCGGCCAGTTCCGGGATCTGCGACTGGATCAGGATGGTCGACTTGGCCGGATCGATGCCGCAGGCCATGTAGTCCAGCGCCACTTCCACCACGTTACGGTGCACCTTGTTGGTGTCTTCCATATTGTCGGTCAGCGCCTGCGAGTCGGCCAGCATGATGAACTGGTTGTAGTCGTCCTGGTAAGAGACGCGGTTGCGCAGGCTGCCGACGAAATGGCCGAGATGCAGCGGGCCGGTTGGACGGTCGCCGGTCAGGATAATCGGTTTGGCGTTGGATGCTGGCTGGCTCATAGGGTTCCTTCTGCTTGCCCCTACCGATTGCGCCAAGAAAAACGCCACCTGGACAGAGGCGGCGTTGATATTAAAATCACATCACTTTTCAGTGGCCGCGCTATGTCAGCGGCGCCACCAATTGCGGGAAAACAGATGTGATTGGATAAATTTCATCCCGCAATGGTTACAGTTCAGCGCGGCCCTGTCAAGCCCGCTCAGTAGCGGTTGGGGTTATTCGGGCGTTCGTCCAGCCGGTTTGGCACGCCGTCGTTGTCGCGGTCGCGGTCATAGCGGTTGGGGATGCCGTCGTGGTCACGGTCGCCGCGCTCCCAGCGGCCGCGTTCCATGCGCCAGCGGCCGTTGTCCATCTGGGCCCAGGCCGGTTCGCGCCAGTAATAGCCATGGCGGGCACGCACGTATTTGCCGTTGACCCAGACATGGCGGTGACCGTTCCAGCGCCAGTAGCCCGGCGTCCAGACATAGCCGGAGCGTGCCGGCGGGATGACCTCATCGCGCGGCGGGGGCGGGGCAACCCGTACCACAACCACATCGGCGCTGGCTGCCGGCGCGAAGGCCAGTCCGCCGCCCAGGGAACCTGCCAGAAGGGTGGCAATTAGCAACTTTTTCATGATTGGCTCCTTCCATTCATCGTAAGAGCCATTTTTGCTGAGGCTGCCGCGACCGTATGTGCGCGCACTAGCTTTCATCCATGCATTGATTTTCTAGTAATATTGCGCAAGTCTAAGTCCCGGAGTTCCCATGCGTAGCTGCCTGACCCTTATTTCCCTGCTGTTGGCGTCCCAAGCGGGCGCGCAAACTTCGCCCATGGCGCCGGATATCGTGCCTGGTTTCGAGGCGCCGCAAGCGCAAGCGGATTACGTCAAACGCGTGGTCATGATCCCGATGCGGGACGGCGTGCGGCTGCATACGGTGATCGTGGTGCCCAAAGGCGCCAGCAAGGCGCCAATCATCCTGAGCCGCACTCCTTACAACGCAGCCGGCCGCGCCAAGCGCAATATGAGCCCCTATATGCAGTCCGCGCTGCCGCAGGGCGATGAAGTATTCGGCCGGGATTTCATCCGCGTGTTCCAGGATGTGCGTGGCAAATACGGTTCGGAAGGGGAGTACGTGATGACGCGCCCGGTGCGCGGCCCACTGAATTCCAGCCAGACCGATAATGGCACCGACGCCTGGGACACCATCGACTGGCTGGTGAAGAATGTGCCGGAAACAAACGGCAAGGTCGGCATGATCGGCTCTTCGTACGACGGCTTTACCGTGCTGATGGCGCTGACCGATCCCCATCCGGCCTTGAAGGCGGCAGTGCCCATGAGTGCCATGGTCGATGGCTGGCGTGGCGACGACTGGTTCCACAACGGCGCTTTCCGTGTCAATACGCTGGACTATATCGCCAGCCAGAACACGGTGAAAGGCCGCGGCGAGCCACTGGCCACTGGCGCTTACGACGATTACGACGTGGTGCTGCGCGGTGGCTCGGTGTCGGGCCTGGCGCGCAAGTATGGCCTGGACCAGCTCAATTTCACCAGGAAGCTGTTTGAACATCCGGCCTACGACAGCTTCTGGCAGGAGCAGGCGCTGGACCGCATCCTGGTCAAGCGACCGCTGTCCGTGCCGACCATGCACGTGGTGGGACAGTGGGACCAGGAAGATATCTATGGCACCTACGCGACGTATGCTGCGCTCGAAAAGCTGGACAAGGACAACAAACTGAATTTCCTCGCGATCGGCCCATGGCGCCACAGCGGGGTTAACTACGATGGCTCTTCGCTGGGCGCGCTGCAGTTCACCGGTGACACAGCGCTGGAGTTCCGGCGCGACGTGATGGTGCCTTTCCTGAAGCAGTACCTGGTCGATGGTGCGCCGGCTGCAGATACGCCGCCAGTGCTGTCCTACCAGACCGGCAGCAACAAGTGGCAGCGATTGGCGCAGTGGCCGGTGTCTTGCGCCACCGGTTGCGTTTCCACCGCGAAGCCTGTCTACCTGCAGGATGGTTTCAAGCTGTCCTGGTCGCAAACGGACAATGCCAAAGGCTTCGACGAGTATGTGGCGGACCCCGCCAAGCCAGTACCGTTCGTTCCGCGCCCGGTGCGCATGGGCGATGAGAATGTCTGGAAGCCCTGGCTGGTGCAGGACCAGCGCTTCGTCAGCGACCGCACCGACGTGTTGAGCTACGTATCGGAGCCGTTGAAAGAACCGCTGGTGCTGTCTGGTGCACCGCAAGTGCACCTGGTGGCATCTACCTCCGGCAGCGATGCGGACTGGGTGGTAAAGGTGATCGATGTGTACCCGGACGAAGTGCCGTCGCAGCCGAAATTGGGCGGCTACCAGTTGCCGCTGTCGATGGATATCCTGCGCGGGCGCTATCGCGACAGCTTCGAGAAACCGTCGGCCATCCCTTCGAACAAACCAGTGCAATTCAACTTTGCCCTGCCGCCGGTGAACCACGTGGTGCTGCCGGGGCATCGCCTGATGATCCAGGTGCAGTCAAGCTGGTTCCCGCTGTACGACCGCAATCCGCAAACTTACGTGCCGAACATCTTCCTCGCAGCGCCGGGCGATTACAAGAAGGCGACGCAGCGGGTGTTCCATGGCAGCTCGATTGAGTTGCCGGTTGTAGGCAAGTAATGAATTTGGCAGGGGGCTACCAGGAGACGCCATGGAAATTCGCTGGATTGAATCGACTGAAAAGCTCGACTGGGAAGAGATGTCCGAGCTCTATCGCATCGCACCTCTCGGAATCAAGAGTGGCGAGTGGCTGAAGACCGCGTATTCGAACAGCATGTTCAAGTGTGTCGCGTTCGACGGCGAAAGAGTCGTCGCCGCGGGACGCGCTGTCGCTGATGGCGTCGACTGTTCCTATCTTTGCGACGTTGTGGTTCATCCAGGCTACCAAGGCTCGGGGCTAGGAAAGGAACTCATACAAAGACTGGTCGACCTGTCGCGCGGCCATCGAAAGATTATCCTGTACGCCGTGCCGGGGAAGGAACCGTTTTATGAAAAGTTCGGGTTTCGCCGCATGAATACCGCGATGGCGATATTTGCGGATCCCCAGAAGGCGGCAGCGGACGGATATATAGAATTGGGTGCTGAACGCCGATAGCGGCGTCGCTTGTCAGACTTACTTTGTGGACTCTGGAAAGGAGGTTCGTTCAAATGCTGCAAACAGCAAACTACCGAATCACAAATCATGGAGCAAGCCATGCAAGTACATATCTTCAGGGGGGCGGGCCGCATTTTCGCCTTTACCGCGCAACCATCGGGTGAAAACCTGCCGTCGAAGTACGCGCCTTGGTCGGAATTCAAGACCATCGAACTTCACAAGGGCGAACACACACCTGGTGTCGATGCGGATGAATGCCTAAGCGACATCGAGGCTTATGGAATACACGTCACCGATGCGCATGCCCGGATCACCGAGGACGCAATTCGTTAAACAGTAAAACCTGGGCTGTCGCAACGATTTGCGATAGCCCGTGCCATCGCTGGAAGCAACTGAACCGACACGTCATCGCCTGGCACTACGTCTGATGGAATATTTACTTCTTTTCTCCAGTATTTTTCTGTTCTTCCGCTTGGGTACTGTTAAAAGGCGGTGGAGACTTCTCGCTGCTGCAGTGAACTGGGCAGCTGCGGAATCGGCGCGTATCGTAGAAACCGGCCAACTCAGGTACCTGGAAGCAGGGTTCCGTCGTCGGGGCCCAGACCGAATCGAGTTCCGGGTTGTGAACTCAAATGGCGAAGTATATGAAATCTGTCTGGAGCTGCGTCTTGCAAACACGCAGAATGTTGCCGACATCTGGCGCACATGGAGCGGCAGCTACGAGACCAACTTGATTTCCAAAACACCGATTGCCCCCTTTGAACGATAGAACGAACTTATGTTGAAGCTGTTTCAGAAATTGGCTGTAGTCGCCATGGCGTTTGTCCTTTGCGGATGCAGTACGACTCCAGGCACATCATCCAACAACCCCCAATATAACTATGTCGAGTTGCTGCCGCCGTCGGGGACGTTCAAGAACAGCTATTTTCAGTTCTCATATTCGCCGCCAAGTACAACGTATGCGACAACCTCATGGGAGCATTACGAAGGAAAAAATGGCAAGCGTGCCACCACTTTGCTCAAGGGCTCGGGACTCTACGATTCTTACGCGGTGAACATTGAATACAAAGGTACGGTAGCCCCGCAAATGACGCCAGTACAAGCCGCGAGTCAGATGCACAAGACGCTTGAATTTTCCCAATACGACGGTAATCCGGCTTGCGCTTCCACATCGCTCAATAAGCCGGTCGTCATTTCGCCCTCGTTCGCGGGCCATATGGCAGTTTGCATCGACAAAACAAGCAATTCGCTGTACGAAGTCAGTATTACCTGGCGTTCCATGTCTTTCCCCGTACCGTCATTTGATCAACTCCTTCGTGACTCCGAGTCGTGTAAGTACGAAAAGACGCTTTCCGAGAAAGCCAAATGTAGCGATCGCATCAGTATGCTGGTGTCGTCCTATAACCAGCTCTTGAGCACCTTTCAGTTCCCTGGGCAAAACCTTATCGCCCGCGCGGCGCCGACCGATGAGCCGCCGCAAGCGAAAGTCTATCGCGACGAGAGCAATTCGTTTGTTGTGAAGCTGCCCACCATGCCCACGATTGAGTCGGGCTCTCAAAACAATGCAGCCAGCAAGGAATACCGTGTAGGAAACCCGCGTTATGCCTTGTCGATTATGGTGGCCGACCGTGCCGGCAACGACACTTCGACGTCGAATGACCGCGAGACTCTTGCGAAAAATGCCGCTGCCACCCGCCTCGCGTTGGCCCGAACTTCTGCGGTCGATCAGTCCCCGGTGGCGAATGGGCGCTACGCTGGGCGCCAAATAGATGGAACGGCCGACGGACACCGCCTCCGAGCCAGGATCTTTGTCACAAAATCCCATGTATTCACCGTCGTGGCCATCCACCGGCCCGACAACCAAGCGGCTGAAATTCTGGCCGATAAGTTCTTTGACTCCTTCGAGATAACAGAGTGATGGTTCGCGGTGGACAACCCGGTTGGATAGCCATTCGCAGTCACCTGGGAGGCCCGTGGTCGCGCGAACCGGCACCTCTGGAATCAGAAGACGCTGAATGAGCCGAGTTTGAAAATTTTCTGCCAAAAGATCCGTAAACAACGCATCCCGACAGGGACGGGATTCACAATTGAGCTATCGCGCATGCGGTTCCTTGCGCGCAGATATGGAAAGACACTCTGATGAATAATGTGACTAGAGCCGAAATCTTGTCTTTGGCGAGGACCGCTCATGACATGGCCGAAGCGGCTTATCAGGCAAATTCGTCGAAGCGAGGCGACTCGGGATGGAGCGAAAAGCAAAGGGTTCTCCTGGCAGACATGGCCCTTCACTTGCTGCAAACAGCGCTAAGAGAAGGTGAGCTGCCGGAAGAGGGCTTGAAAAGAAACCTGTTTTCGATTCTGACGATTTCCGATCAGCTGATTCCTGGGCATGAACTGAAGACTGTCGCCGATAAACTGTACTCTGCGTGAAGCCTGCAAATCATGCTTCGGATTGAAGAGGAAGAGAGCGAGTATGTAGAGGATTTCGCAGATACGAGCGAAATCGGCGAGTTCGCACGAGGCGATATCTACGAAGGGGAAAAAGGCGTTGCCTTCTATCTGGCACGCTGGTTTTCCGAACGAAAAAGCGAAATAGAGCTGCTGGTCGTATTGGTGCCGGACGAGTCGAGTGGGAACCGTTGTTCTCTCGCTTTCCGTTATGGCGCAAACAAGCTGGAACTCGTAGAGCCGTCCCATATCTGGACAGATTGGTCGCCCATTGCGCTACCACTCTCGCGGCATGAGGCTAACACTCTTCACCTTGGAGCCAGGGATCGAGCGCTGCAAATTGCTGAATTCATCCTTGAGCAGGACCGAGTGATTCGCGCGTATGCGCAGACTTGCGGGGATCGTCCCAATTAGGGGGGGAAGGTAAGAAATGGTCTTCAAAGACTAATTCGATACTGACACTGCTGCCGCCATTGTCGCTGCCGGCGATACTGCCGATGCGGAGCTGCTTGCGTGGGTGCAGGACCTGAATTGGCCGGTCGCAAGGGGGCTGGCTCCATTGAGAGGAAGCAGGATTGAGCACTCACATGGCAGGGCCCCTAATATGGCTTCGATGATCTGGTTACTCGGTGGGACGACTGGGTACTTTCACTAAAAAAGTCCGGGTTCCCGCAGCGTGCATTCACGCCCGAAGAGTTTGGTCGCGCTGGGCATTTTGAAAACGCCTGGTAGTGGTTGAAGTATTCTCGCCGCCGGTAATTGCTGCTAAAGTGCCAACCTTACTGACGATCGGGAGAAACACAAGTGAGGATTTCCCTGTGCCTTTTTGCGCTCTTTGCGCCCATGGTTGCGGGCGCGGCGGAGCCTACGATCGCGGAAATGGATCGCTTGGCAAAGGCCAGCCATGAGCGCGATAGCGCTTACGAAATGCAGGCGGTCAAATCGTTCTTTGGTAACGGCTCGGTACTTCGAAAGTGTGTGCCTTCCGATGGTCCGACGCCTGAGCCTTTCGTGATTTATCAGGAGATACTGCCGGACGGCAGGCCCGGCCGCTCGTTGTATGCGCCAGTGACTGAGACAGCGAAATGTCTGCAAGCTGCAACGGCAGACCTGGAGTATCCAAAGCCAGATCAAGCCTACGTGATAGAGATCAAATTTTCGATCAAGTGATGGATTCAACCGACTGACCGGAGAGATACAAGTGAAATCTTCGCTGCTCGTATTTGCCGCTGCTGTACATATTGCTGCCGGCGCAGCCGAACCAGCTGTTTCGCCCTACATCTTCATCGAAGGCAAAGTCCCGCAAGACGTGCAGCCGGATGGGAATTCGATTGTGTTCGAGGGACCGAAGGAGATCCTGGTGATCGATACCGGCCGCCATCCCGAGCACACCGACAAGATCATCGCGGTGGCGAAGACCCGGCATAAGCCCATCACGGCCATCATCAACACCCATTGGCACCTCGATCATGCGACAGGCAACGCACGCATCCGCGCCGCCTATCCTGGCGCGAAGCTTTACACGAGTACGGCCGTTGAGGGCGCGCTCAAAGGCTTCTTGATCCGGAACGTCGAGAAGGCGAAGGCCCGGTTGGCAGATCCGTCCGTGCCTGAACTACGCAAGGCCGACACGCGTCTGTACCTGAATGCGATCAACGATCCCGCCAACCTGGTTCCCGACCAGCCGGTCAAAGGAACGATGTCGGTCAAGCTGGGCGAACGCGAGCTGCAACTGCACCTCGCGAAGTATGCGGCGACCGAGGGCGATGTCTGGGTTCACGACCCGGCCAGCAAAACCGTGTTTGTCGGCGATCTGGTCGTAGTGCCTTTGCCATTCTTCGATACGGGATGTGCGGAAGGCTGGCGCCAGGCGCTGGCCGAGATTGACCGGCTTGATTTCCAGACCCTGGTTCCGGGCCACGGCCTGCCGATGGATCACGCTACCTTCTCCAACTATCGCAGCGCATTTGATGCCTTCACGGCTTGCGCCGAGAGCAGCGAGCCTACGGCAAGCTGCGTCGCAACCTGGATGCAGAAGGGCGCGTCTTTCGTCGCCATGCATCCCGACCCCAAGTACACCGAAACTGCACTGGCCTACTACGTTGACCAGGTTCTGCGTGTGCCCGCAAAGCGCAGCGAATACTGCGGAAAGCCCGATGGAACTACACAATAAGCTGATCAAAGAAGCTGCATCGCGCCATTTGACGCCACTTGGCGGAATCCAGAAGGGCAGGTCCCGAATCTGGTTCGTGGATTGCAGGTGGTATGCGGTGGTAGTCGAATTCCAGCCCAGCTCCTGGAGCAAAGGATCGTACCTGAACGTGGGAGCGCATTTTCTATGGTCAGCGACGGATAGCATTTCCTTCGACTTTGGTTATCGAAAAGAGGGCCATGTCGAGTTCGTGAATGAAGAACAGTTTGCGCGAGAAGCTGATCTTCTCGCGCAAAGGGCAGCGCAGGAAGTTGGCATGTTGAGGGCTAAGCTTCATAGTCCGCTAGTTGTTCACGCCATGACGCCAAAGAATACCGGGGAGAAGTGGGTTGACCGCTTCCATCGGGGGATCTCGCTCGGATTAGCAGGGCGAGTTGACGATGCTGCGTTCGTTTTGGGCACGGCACAGGAAGACTCTGCCAAGCTGGTCGCGCTACTGCCTGACGCTCAGGCTTTTGAGCGGAAGCTCATTGAACAGATCGGGGTTCGCCGCAAAGCGCTGAAGTTCCCTGTGTTGGACGGATTACCTTGGAATTTGGGGAACAAGATTGCTTAAACTGTATAGACTATCAGCCGAAACAAGGGAATATTGGGAAACTTGGGAGAATGAAGACGGCTCCCACACGGTCCATTGGGGTGCGCTTGGCACGCGTGGCGAGTCGAAGAATGTCAACGGCAGCCTGCTGAAGAGTGCCGAGAAGAAGATTCAGGCTGAAGTTGATCTCCTTCTTGCGGAGGGTTATCGCCCGATCGATGACGATGATCACAGCATTCTGTTGATCGAATATGCCGTGCAGGGCATGGGGTCCGCAGAGGACCTGGAAAAACGGCACCGGTTAGAGGAGCGGATGAACGAAACTCTAGGGTGGACTGGGCTGGGGGCTTGCGATGGCGGCAGTATCGGCAGTGGATCAATGGAGGTCTGCAATTTTGTGGTCGATTTCGAGATCGCGAAGCGCGTCATTGAGCAAGACCTGGCCGGGACCGAGTTCGCAGATTACACGAGAATTTTCGACGAAGTCGCGTGAACCAAATGACGCGATCAGAAAGCGCGGTCATGGATTGCTCGTGCGGTATCTGGTGTCCCGCAATTGAACTTTGATATGCACAAATTGTTTGAAACTCTAATGCGCCACAAGACGGACCGAGCCCGCGGTTACAGCGACTCTGAACTAGCCCAGATTTCGCGCCTGTATGACGTCAGGATCGCTGGAGACTTTCGGCTATTTTTGCTGGAAGCGGGACGGACTTCTGGGTGCGGGCTTGGCGGCGGTGCGTTTGGGCTTGAACTGATCTTTTTCCCTTACTGCTCGTCCAATGTGCGGTATCAGGTTCTTCGTCAGCACCAGTTACGTGAGGACTTCCTGAGTCTTGCCTTCGCTGAAATGGAGGCCCAGCAGCAGTACGATATCAACAAGACAAAAATGAATGAGTTCGTTGAGAGCAGGCCGTTCTTTCTCTCTTGTGAGAATCAGACTCAGTATTTCTTCATTCCGACTGACCATGGCGGCGATGAAGTTCATCGATTCGATGAGAACAGCGGGGAAGTGATTCGCTCCGAGTTCACGCTGGAAGACTACCTTGAGAAGATTCTGGTGCCGTCGGGCTCATTGGGGCAAATCTGGTGCGGCGAATTACTGGTCCCTTAAGCCGGTTGGGACGAATTTGTCAGGCCAGGCGCATCAGGACTGCGCCGGCGGCGATTGCTGCGATGGCGAGAGCGCGTTTGCGGCCTATGCGCTCGGACAGGAAGAATTTGGCGATCAGTGCTGCGAACAGGATCGAGGTTTCGCGCAATGCTGCGACAGCGGCGAGCGGGGCGACGGTCATTGCCCACAGGGCGAGGCCGTAGGCACCGAGCGTTCCCGTGCCACCCAGGATGGCCACCTTCCAGAATTGGCTGGCGTAGTCGTATAGCTCGCGTGGACATCGAACCAGGCACCACGCCAGCAGGCCAACTGCGCTGAGAACGTGCAGCCACATGACATAGGCGGCCGGAGCAGCGGAAGCGCGGGCGCCAAGTCCATCGATCAGGGTATAGGTTGCGATGACCAGGGCATTCAGCAATGCGTAGACGGTCGCTCGGCGACGCGAGCCCGTGTCCGCCTTATCCGGTGCGGCCGGTCGCGTTGCGAACCAAAGGCCGAAGATGCCGCCGCTGATACACGCGACGGCCGCGTATTGGGTAATGCTGAGGTGCTCGCCGAGCAAAGGCATGCTGGCGATGGCCACCAGGAGCGGGGCGCTGCCACGCATCAGCGGGTAGGCGTGGCTCATGTCGCCGTGGCGATAGGCTGCGGCCAACAAGCCATAGTAAGCGTAATGGATGACGGTCGATGCCAGCGCATAGGGCCAGCTTGCGGCGGCAGGCTGTGCGAGGAAGGGCAGCAGCGGCAACGAGATCAGGCCGGCGCCGCTGGCCACCAGGACGCTGCTCAGGAATGGATCGCGCCCTTTCTTCACCAGTGCATTCCAGCCGGCGTGCAGCAACGCGCCGCACAGGACGATGGCGACAACCGAGGGCGCCATCAGCGGGGACGCACGCTTTCGCTCAGTATTTCCGGCCGATGGTAGCGCTGGAAGCCTTCCAGCACGACATTCGACTTGGCGGCCCGTTCCAGCAGTTCGAGCAATAAGGCACGGTCATCCGGGCTCAGGGACGAGCGTGAGACATAGACGCCGGTTTGTTGCCAGGGCAGCTCGGGAATCGGCTCCATGCGCAGCCGGTCGAGCATGCCGTTGACACGTGTCTCGCGGTTGATGGCGCCGGCCAGGATGGTCGGCCCCATGATCGTGACATCCACGGCGCCAATGTACAGCAGGCGAGCAATGGCGCTCGGCTCGACTTCGGTGAACAGGCGTCCCTGGCGCGCCAGTTCGCGCACGATGGCCTGGTAGGCTTCGCCATAGTCGTAGCCGCGGACGACGGCCACGCGCAGGTCGCGGCGGTCCAGCAGGTCCTGCGCATTGGTGATTTGCGGGCGCGGGCTTTGCAAGGAGATCAGCACGGCGCGGTGTCCCACCATCGGCACGAAGATGCCGTTGACGTCGCGTGCCGGCGTGCGGGTGGCCGGTACCAGGAGGTCAGCTTTGCCGGACTCGAACAGCAGTTCCTGGCGCGCGCGGGGGACCGAAGTGAAGGTAAAGTGGCAGCCGGCACGTGGCCCGAGGCTGCGGAAAAGCTCCGGATAGATGCCGCTGAATGTGCCGTTGCCGACGATGACGCTGACACCGATCGACGATACCGGCACCACGATGTCGCGCGAGCAGTCGGCGTGCGAAGGCAAGGCCGCCACTGCAAAGGGCAGGGCGGCGAGAAGCTGGCAAAAGCGGCGGCGTGAGCGTCCGGTCATAGATTGATTATGCGCCTGTTTCCGTCGCTGCTGCCGTGGCCATATGGTGCTGGCGGAAGTAGCGCCGTGCGACGAAGATGCCAACCGCTTGCATCGCGGCGCAGACAAAGAAAGTGCTGCCGATGCGCCAGTCGTTCGGCGGCAGGTGACTGACCGCGCCGAGGATGGTGCCGCCCAGCAGGGGCATGATCACTGTGCCAAGGCTGCTGATCGACTGCAGGGAGCCCATGAGTTCACCCTGTTCGTTGGCCGGGGTGGCCTTGGACACGATGCCTTGCAGCGCCGGACCAGCGGCGAAAGCGAGCAGGTTGCACAGGATGAAGACGTACATCATCCATCCTTGCGTGGCCAGGCCGTACAGCATGTAGGTGATGGCGCCGGAAGTCAGGCCGATCAGCGACAGCCGCACCTCGCCGAACTTCCGGATCAGCACTCCCAGCAAGCCGGCCTGCACCACGGCGGCTGCCAGGCCGACGCAGAACAGCGCGGCGCCGTTTTCTCCCGGCCCCCAGCCGAAGCGGAAGTGGGTGAACAGCACCCAGGTCGATTGCAGCATCATCTGCGCCCCGGTCACCAGGGCGAAGGTCATCACCAGGCCGCGGATGTCCTGGCGCCGGGCCAGTTTGGCCAGTGCGTTGAACGGGTTGACCGAGACCAGCTGGAATTTGCCGCGCTGCGCTTCCGGCAGGGATTCGGGCACGAAGAAATAACCATAGAGGAAGTTGGCGAAGGAGAGCGCGGCGGCTACGTAGAACGGCAGGTGCAGGTCGAATTTGCCCAGCAGTCCGCCCAGCATCGGGCCGCAGATGAAGCCCAGGCCGAACGTGGCGCCAATCTTGCCGAAACTCTTGGCGCGGTCTTCGTGGGTCGAGATGTCGGAGGCATACGCCGAGGCCACCGACATGCTGGCCGAGGACATGCCGCCGATCACGCGGCCGATGAACAGGCAGGCCAGGTTGGGCGCCCAGGCCGTGGTCAGGAAGTTGATGCCCATGCCGGCCATGGAATACAGCAGCACCGGACGGCGGCCGACGCGGTCGCTGATCGCACCCAGCATCGGCATGAAGATGAACTGCAGCAGGCCGAAGGTGGCACCCAGGATGCCGTACCACAGCGCGTGCAGTTCGCGGTCCTGCACATACTGGCCGACCAGGATCGGCAGCACCGGCACGATAATCCCGATGCCCAGCATGTCGATGAAGATGCTGACCAGGACAAAGTTCAGGTTGGCTTTTGGTTTGATTCCGCTCATGCCGCCACCGCCCATTCTGCGACAAAGCTGTCGCGGAAGGCCAGCAGCTCCTGCAGGCGTTGTTCGCCGAGTGCGCGGCCAGCGGCAGTCTGCATGGTGCCCGGCAGGGTGGCCAGCTTCACTTCGATGTGGTCCAGCGAATAAATCTTGTCGTTGCGTTCGCGGTTGACTGCCAGCGGGTCGTCCGGGTGCGCCAGGGCGGTGCCCATGCGGCCCGCAATGTAGAACATGCGCGCCAGGCCGACGGCGCCAAGCGCGTCAAGGCGGTCGGCGTCCTGCACGATGCGCGCTTCCAGCGTGGTTGGCTGCAGCGCGGCGGAAAAACTGTGGGTTTCGATGGCGTGGGCCACGGCGTCCAGCCGGTCGGCTGGGAAGCCGGCATCCGCCAGTTGGCTGCGGGCCAGCACTGCGGCCTGGCGCGAGGCCAGGTGGCGCTCCGGATGGTTCTTGGGCAGGTTGACCAGATCGTGCAGGTAGCAGGCGGCCATGACGACCAGGCGGTCTGCTTCGGGGTGCTGTTCCAGCAGCAGGTTGGCATTACGCCACACCCGGTGCAGGTGATTGGTGTCGTGGGCGCCGTCATCGCCCGCGGCTGCGCTGGCCAGCGCGACCAGGCGCGGCTGCCAAGTGCTCAGAGAGATATCCATAAACCTTGATTCCGTTTTTAGCTGCGCAATTGTGCCATGTATTTATCGCAAGCTTGCATGTTTCTCTAGAGCAAAATTGTTGGTGATTATTTTATTGGTCTACGGTAACATTATGCTGTCATCGTTCATAAGTGAAAAATTATCATGACTGCAACTACCAACCAAGCTGCCGAGTTCCTGGCCTTTACCCTGGGACAGGAAGAATACGGCATCGACATCCAGAAGGTCAGCGAGATCCGCAGCTACGAGAACCCGACCCGCATTGCGAGCGCACCAGACTATGTAAAAGGCGTGATCAACCTGCGTGGCCTGATCGTGCCGATCATCGACATGCGCGTGCGCTTCCAGCTTGGCGAGCCGACCTACGGCCCGTTCACGGTAGTCATCATCCTGCACATCGGCACCCGCACCGTGGGTATCGTGGTGGATGCCGTGTCCGATGTGACAACCCTGCAGCCGGAACAGATCAAGCCTGCGCCGGACATCAGCGGTTCGATGGATACTGAATACATCACTGGCTTGGGCACTATCGACGACCGCATGCTGATCCTGGTGGATATTGAACGCTTGATGTCGTCGGCGGACATGGGCCTGATCGAGAAGATGGCGGCATGAATTTCCTGAATAACCTGAGTATCGGCAAGCGGCTGGCGTTTGGCTTTGCCGTTACGCTGGCACTGTCGATCGTGATTGCCGCGATAGGCGTCTGGCGCCTGCAACAAGTTGCCGGCGCCACGCGCCACATGATGGAAACGCCACTGGCAAAAGAACGCATGATCTCGGACTGGTATTCGAAGATCGATAGTGCGATCCGCCGCACCACGGCGATCGCGCGCAGCAGCGATCAATCGCTGGGCGCCTTCTTCGCCGAAGAATCCAAGGCGTCGACCGCCGCGTCTTCTGACCTGCAGAAACGCATCGAACCGTTGATCAGCGACCCTGATGAGAAAGAGCTGTTTGACCGCATCATGGCCCAGCGCAAGCTGTACATCGCCTCTCGCGACCAGGTCGCCAAGCTGAAGACCGACGGCGAGCTGGAACAGGCCAACGACGTGTTCGAAAAGACTTACCGCCCGGCTGCCGCGCAATACCAGGCACTGGTGCAGGACCTGCTGTCGATGCAGCGCGGGAAAATCGACGCCATCGGCAAGGATATCGACAGCATTTCCGCCAACAGCCGCAGCCTGCTGACGGTACTGGCCGTGCTGGCGGTGGCATTTGGTGCGGTGTGCGCCTTCATGCTGACCAAGGGCATCACCACGCCGCTGTCGCGCGCAGTGGAAGCGGCACGCCGTGTGGCGGCAGGCGACCTGACCGGCGACATCCGCGTGCATGGCAATGATGAAACCGGCCAGTTGCTGGGCGCTCTGCGTGACATGAACCAGGCCTTGCTGAACATCGTCAGCGAGGTGCGCAACGGTACCCATTCGATCACCATCGCTTCCAGCGAGATCGCAGCGGGCAACCAGGATCTGTCGGCACGCACCGAGCAGCAGGCGGCCTCGCTGGAGGAAACCGCTTCGTCGATGGAAGAACTGACGTCGACCGTCAAGCAGAACGCCGACAATGCACGCCAGGCCAACCAGCTGGCCGGTGCCGCCGCTTCGGTGGCGCGCAAGGGCGGCAGCGTGGTGTCGGAAGTGGTGGGCACGATGGAGTCGATCGATGCTTCTTCGCGCAAGATCGTGGACATCATCACCGTGATCGATGGCATTGCCTTCCAGACCAACATCCTGGCGCTGAACGCTGCGGTGGAAGCGGCACGCGCCGGTGAGCAGGGCCGCGGCTTTGCCGTGGTGGCTTCGGAAGTGCGCAACCTGGCGCAGCGTTCGGCAGCGGCGGCGAAGGAGATCAAGGAATTGATCGGCGATTCGGTCGAGAAGGTCAATGCCGGGACGCGCCTGGTGTCGGATGCGGGTCATACGATGGAGGAAATTGTCTCCAGCGTGCAGCGCGTGTCGGACATCATCAGCGAAATTACGGCTGCCAGCGCCGAGCAGAGCTCTGGCATTGATGAAGTCTACAAAGCCGTAGGCCAGATGGACCAGGTTACGCAGCAGAACGCGGCCCTGGTGGAAGAAGCGGCCGCCGCCGCGGAATCCATGCAGAACCAGGCCAGCAACCTGGCCGAGGTGGTCAGCGTGTTCAAGGTGCGTTAAGCAGCACCTTCGTGGATCGCCTGTTGCGACAGGCGGTCCGCATCGCCATTCCGGTGGCGCGGCACCCAGCGCACATTCACCAGTGCCAGGGCCGCCATCAATTGCCCGACGCGGGCGCGGTGCTCTTCCAGCGCTTTGGCCCCGGCCAGGGGCGACAACAGTACATCCTGTACCACTACCTGGCTGTCGCCGAACACCAGCAGTTCCGGCACGCCCAGTTCCACTGCTTTTTCCAGCGCTGCGATCAGGGCCAGGTATTCGGCGTCGCCGCTGCTGCCATGGCCTGCGCGGCGGCTGATCTCCACGCGTTCGCCGGCGGGACCGGACATGAGCACGCCGATGCCGATGCGGCCCGGATTGGGGTGAGCGGAACCGTCGAACCATGCGCGCCATGCGGCGGGGGAGGCGGAAACGGGTTGGCGCGCGAGCTTTTCAGCGCGCGCGCGTTCTTGTTTTGGTGACATAGGCCGGTATTCTACCAACCCCCAGGCCGCCCGGACCAGGCGGCCTGCCCGCCGTTAGCGCCGGTGCGGATTATCGGGGCGGCGGTCGTAGCGGTTAGGTACGCCGTCGCCATCGCGGTCGCGGTCATAACGGTTTGGGACGCCGTCGTTGTCGCGGTCGCGGTCATAGCGGTCCGGGATGCCGTCATGATCGCGGTCCCGATAGCGGTCACGGTGGTGATCGCGGTAGTAGTAATTGTCGCGGTGGTAGTCGCGGTAGCTGTAGCTTGGGCCCTGGATGTAGCTCGGGCGGCTATCGTAGACGGTCCAGCCGCCTTCGCGCCATCCCCAGCCGTTGTCGACACGGACCCATTGCGAGGGGTAGTAGCGGTAGCCTGGACGTTCCTGCAGCCAGTGGCCGGCCACCCACACGTGGCGGTAACCGTCCCAGCGCCACACGCCAGGCGCCCACACATAACCGTAGCGCGGCGGCGGCACGCTTTCAAAACGCAGTGGTGGAGGAGCGTTGCCGATCACGACGCTGAAATCAACCTGCGCCAGCGCGGCGGTCGGTGCTAATGCAACCGTGCCAAGTGCCAGGGCGGCTGCAGCGATGA
>Ga0209130_1000235_pt1 | contig 71379 bp, 67 predicted proteins | sample AraplaMF_Cvi_mLB_FD_184264 | JGI IMG/M metagenome (GOLD analysis project Ga0209130, IMG submission 184264) | Arabidopsis root microbial communities from the University of North Carolina, USA - plate scrape MF_Cvi_mLB (SPAdes) (version 2) | ecosystem: Host-associated > Plants > Roots > Endosphere... | reverse complement strand
GGGAGCCGTGCTTGCGCAGCAGGCCGGCGACTTCGCGGATCTGCGCCGCATCGACCTGTTTCGGCGCCGGCACCGGCGTGCGTTTCAGCTGCGCCGGCTCGACGCTGCCCCAGGCGCAATCGGCCGGCAGGATCACGGTGGTGACGCCGGGCAAGGACAGCGAGGCGGCATAGGCCTCGCCGATCGCCGGGCCGACATCCTCAGGGCTCGCGATGCGGCGCACGAATTGCGACATCGGCCAGGCGAGGCCCTCGATGTCGCTGGTCAGCGGTGCGTCGTGCCGGAGATGGTAGGTCGCATGGTCGCCGACCACGTTGATCATCGGCGTATTGGCGCGCTTCGCATTGTGCATGTTGGCGAGCGCGTTCGCCATGCCGGGCCCGCAATGCAGCAGCGTCGCCGCCGGCTTGTCGGCCATGCGGGCATAGCCGTCGGCCGCGCCGGTGACCACGCCCTCGAACAGGCCGAGCACGCAGCGCATCTGCGGCTTGCGGTCGAGCGCCGCGACGAAGTGCATTTCGGAGGTGCCGGGATTGGCGAAGCAGACATCGACATCGTTGACCAGCAGCGTGTCGCACAGGCGGTCGGCGCCATTCATCCGAAAGAACCTCTCGATAGCCAAAGGCGCGTCGCGCCTGTCACGCCGAGGGGAAGGGATCGCTACCGGAGTGTCAAACAAGAGAATGTCATTGCTTCCCCAAGTCCGGGTGATGCCGCCTTGACGGAATTGCATATGCATTTAACGTGAATTGGAACGAAGCTTGCTTTATCGGACGCGATCGGGCTGCGTTGGCCGGGGCGTTCGCCGCAGGCGGAAACAAGAGGGGAAAGGGTTCGTCATGACAGGTGTGAAGCGTATCGGGGCGTTGGCCGGGATCGGCCTTGCGGCTCTCATGGCCGCGGGCGGCGCGCAGGCTCAGACCAAGGTCGCCATCGGCATTTCCGGCTGGACCGGCTTCGCGCCGCTGGTGCTCGCCAAGGAGGCCGGCATCTTCGCCAAGAACGGCCTCGACGTCACCATCCAGAAAATCCCGCAGAAGGACCGCCACCTCGCCATCGCCTCCGGCGCCATCCAGTGCGCGGCGACCACGGTCGAGACCTGGATCGTCTGGGATGCCGCCGGCATCAAGACCAAGCAGATCTTCCAGCTCGACAAGAGCTATGGCGCCGACGGCATGGCCGTGCGCGGCTCGACCAGCTCGATCAAGGACCTCAAGGGCAAGACGGTCGCGGCCTCGGCGCCGGGCACCTCGCCCTATTTCGCCCTCGCCTGGATCCTGAAGGAGAACGGCATGTCGGTGAAGGACGTCAGCGTCGTCAACATGGAGCCCGGCCCGGCGGCGCAGGCCTTCATCGCCGGCCAGAACGACGCGGCCATGACCTATGAGCCCTATCTCTCGGCCGTGCGCGAGAAGCCCGAGGCCGGCAAGATCATCGCCACCACGCTCGACTACCCGATGGTGATGGACACCTTCGGCTGCACGCCGAAATTCCTGGCCGAGAACGACACCGCCGCCAAGGCGCTGACCAAGAGCTATTTCGATGCGCTCGAGATGATCAAGGCCGAGAAGGACAAGGCCTATGGCATCATGGGCGCCGATGTGAAGCAGACCGGCGAGCAGTTCGGCAAGTCGGCGAATTACCTGCGTTGGTCCGATGCCGAGGGCAACAAGAAGTTCTTCTCGGGCGAATGGCAGGACTTCACCGCCAAGTCGGCCGATCTGTTGCTCGAGATCGGCCTCATCAAGGCCAAGCCCGACATCAACTCGCTGGTCGAGCCGAAATACGTCTCCGGCAAGTGACGGATGATGTCCTGCCGGACGTTCTGACCGCCGGCCTGCATGTCGTGTTCTGCGGCACGCAGGCCGGAACAGTCTCCGCCCGGCGGGGCGCTTACTATGCCGGCCCCGGCAACAAGTTCTGGAAGACCCTGTTCGAGATCGGGCTGGTTCCGCGCCCACTCGGCCCGGCGGATTTCCCGGATTTGCCGCGCTACGGCATCGGCTTCACCGACGTCGCGAAGGGGACATCCGGTCCCGACACGGCGCTGATGCGGCATCACTTCGATATCACCGGCTTCCTGGCCAAGATTCGTGAGCACGCCCCGGCGATCGTGGCCTTCAACGGCAAGCGTGCCGCCCAGGCTGTGCTGGGAGGAGGAGGCGGGCTCGGCTATGGCCTGCAGCCATCGCCGCTCGCCGGCGCCCGCGTCTTCATCCTGCCCTCCACCTCTGGAGCGGCATCCGGCTACTGGTCGATCGAGCCCTGGCGCGAACTCGCCGCTCTCGTGAAGGAAACAAGTCTTAAGAGATGAAACCACTTCAGCCGGTCTCCGCCACCGCCCGCGTCGGCTATGGCATCGCCTTCTTCGCGCTCTTCGTCGCGGTCTGGTCGGCCGCGACCTTCGGCGGCTATGTCCAGAAGCTCTTCCTCGCCGACCCGCTGACCATGGTCGGCGAAGGCTGGAACCTGCTCGCCAATCACGGCTTCATCGTCGACATCGGCATGACGATCTGGCGCGTCGTCGGCGGCTTCATCCTCGCCGTGATCGTCGCGCTGCCGCTCGGCATCCTGATGGGCGCCTACAAGTCGGTCGAGGCCTTCCTCGAGCCCTTCGTCTCCTTCGCGCGCTATCTGCCGGCCTCGGCCTTCATTCCGCTGCTGATCCTCTGGGCCGGCATCGGCGAGACGCAGAAGCTGCTCGTCATCTTCATCGGCTCGTTCTTCCAGCTCGTGCTGATGATCGCGGTCGCGGTCGGCGGCATCAGGCGCGATCTGGTCGACGCAGCCTACACGCTGGGGGCCAGTGATTCCTCGGTGGTGCGCCGGGTGCTTTTGCCCAATGCCGCGCCGGAAATCGCCGAGATCTTCCGCCTCGTCCTCGGCTGGGCCTGGACCTATGTCATCGTCGCCGAGTTGATCGGCTCGTCATCTGGCATCGGCCACATGATCACCGACAGCCAGGCGCTCTTGAACACCGGGCAGATCATCTTCGGCATCATCATCATCGGCCTGATCGGCCTGGTCTCCGATTTCCTGTTCAAGGCGATCAACCAGCGCCTGTTTCCGTGGGCGCAAGCATGAGCAAGCTTCTGATCGACCAGGTCGGCAAGGTCTTCCCGGCGCGCGGCAAGGGCCAGCCGACGCGGGCGCTGATGCCGACCTCGCTCACCGTCGCCGACAACGACTTCATCACCATCCTCGGCCCCTCCGGCTGCGGGAAGTCGACGCTGCTGCGCATCATCGGCGGGCTGGAGACGGCGAGCGAGGGCAAGATCCTGCTCGACGGCGCTCCCGTGACCGGGCCGGGCGCCGATCGCGGCTTCGTCTTCCAGAGCTACACGCTCTTCCCCTGGCTGAGCGTGGTGCAGAACATCGCCTTCGGCCTGCGCGAGAAGGGCGTGGCGGAGCGCGAGCGGCTCGACATCGCCCGCAAATGGGCCGAGCGGGTCGGCCTTGCCGGCTTCGTCGACCATTTCCCCAAGCAGCTCTCGGGCGGCATGCAGCAGCGCACCGCGATCGCCCGCGCGCTCGCTAACGATCCCAAGATCCTGCTGCTCGACGAGCCTTTCGGCGCGCTCGACAACCAGACCCGCGCCCTGATGCAGGAGATGCTGCTCGGCATCTGGGAGCGCGAGCAGAAGACCGTGCTCTTCGTCACCCACGACATCGAGGAGGCGATCTTCGTCGGCTCGCGCGTCGTCGTGATGAGCGCGCGGCCCGGCCGGATCAAGGCCGACATCCCGGTCGAGCTGCCGCATCCCCGGCCCTATACGATCAAGACCACGCCGGAATTCGTCGCGCTGAAGGAGCGGCTGGTCGAGGAGATCCGGGTCGAGGCGGTGCTCGCGGCCGAGGGGCACTGACGGCATAACCACCATACCGGTTGACTCTCGACCGGTATGGTGGTTCCTTCCCTACCAAATTGGCCTGACCACATGGCCAAATCGATGCCGCCTGACATGGGCGGCGCAGGGAAGGGTCCGGGGAGCTGATGCCGCTCGCAGTCGTCGAGTCGCCGCGCCTGTATCGGCAGATCGCCGATCAGTTGCGCCATCTCATCGACCAGCAGGAATTCCCGGTCGGCAGCCGCCTGCCACCCGAGCGCGAGCTCGCGGAAAAGCTCGGCGTTTCCCGCCCCTCGGTCCGTGAGGCGCTGATCGCGCTCGAGGTCGAGGGCCGCGTGCGCATCCGCATGGGCTCGGGCGTCTATGTCGTCGATCCCGCCCAGGCCGCCGCGCACCTTGCCGGAGCGGGCTTCCCCGTCGAAGGTCCGTTCGAGGTTCTGGCGGCGCGCCGGCTGATCGAGGGCGCGGTCGCGGCCGAGGCGGCAGGGCAGGCGACACCCGCGCAACTGGCCGGGCTCGCCAGCATCCTCGACCAAATGGAGCAGCCGGGGCTGCCGGCGGAGCAACTGATCGCGCTCGACCGCGCCTTCCATGTCGAGATCGCGGCGCTGCTGGGCAATACCGTGCTGGTGCGTTGCGTCGGCGAGCTCTTCGACCAGCGCATGAGCCCGTATTTCCGCCAGCTCGCACAGTATTTCGAGAACGAAGAGTCCTGGCGCACTGCTGCCGCCGAGCACCGCGCCATCCATGCCGCACTCGCACGCGGCGATCGTGACGCCGCTCGCGCGGCGATGTGCGCCCATCTCCAGGCTTCGCAGGAGCGCTTTTCGCAAAGCTTCGGCGACGTCGACATCAAGCGGGCAGGCGAGCGTCAGCGCCGGCCGCGCCCGATCAAATGACGCGAGACGAGATCACAACCGTGACCTTCAGGGAGGACAGACGATGAAACTGCACTATGCCCTCGCCGCGCTTGCCGCCGGCGCTCTTTTCGCCGGTGCCCCGGCACAGGCTCAGACCAAGCTGAAATGGGCGCATGTCTACGAGACCTCCGAGCCGTTCCATACCGAGTCGGTCTGGGCCGCCGAGGAGATCAAGAAGCGCAGCAACGGCAAGTATGAGATCACCGTCTACCCGGCTTCGCAGCTCGGCAAGGAGACCGACATCAACCAGGGCCTGACGCTCGGCACGGTCGACATGATCATCTCGGGCTCGAGCTTCGCCGCCCGCGCCTTTCCGCCGATCGGCGTGACCTATTACCCCTTCACTTTCCGCGGCCCCGACCATCTCCTCGCCTATGTGAAGAGCGACGTCTTCAAGGAGATGGCCAAAGGCTATGAGGAGAAGAGCGGCCACCAGATTCTGGCCGTGACCTATTACGGCACGCGCCACACCACCTCGAACAAGCCGATCAAGACCTGCGCCGACATGAAGGGCCTGAAGATCCGCGTGCCCGACGTGCCCGCCTATCTCGCCATGCCGCGCGCCTGCGGCGCCAACACCACGCCGATCGCCTTCGCCGAGGTCTATCTCGCTTTGCAGAACGGCACGGTCGAGGCGCAGGAAAACCCGCTCAACACCATCGATGCCAAGAAGTTCTACGAGGTGCAGAAGAACATCGTGCTGACCGGTCACATCGTCGACCATCTCAACACGGTGGTTTCGAAGCAGCTCTGGGCCAAGCTCTCGCCCGAAGACCGCAAGCTCTTCACAGACGTCGCCCAGGAGGCGGCGGCGCGCGCCACCAAGAAGATCCAGGACGACGAGACCAAGCTGGTCCAGGTCTTCAAGGATCGCGGCCTCACCGTCAGCGAGATCGACAAGGCCGACTTCCTCGCCGCCGTCCAGAAGAACGTCAGCTTCGAGCAGTACGGCTACCGCAAGGCCGACTGGGAGAAGATCCAGGCGATCAAGTGACGCCGCTGCGGGCCGGCCTCGTGCCGGCCCGCCTGCCTTCGCCAGAGTGGAAGAAGCCATGACCACGACGCCGGAAATCCACACCCAAGTCACCAGCGAGGAGATCGCCCACGTCTTTGACGAGGCGCCGCCGCCGGCCGACCTTTCCGGCTACGGCCTCGAGGACTGGGTGACGCTCGCCGCCTTCTGGCTGATGGTCGCCTGTGTCGTGGCGCAGTTCTTCACCCGCTACGTCCTCAACGACAGCTTCGCCTGGACCGAGGAGATCGCGATCTACGCGCTGATCGTCGTGGTCTTCCTGGGATCCTCGCTCTGCGTGCGCGCCTCCAGGCACATCCAGGTCGACTTCCTCTACCGCTACCTGTCGCACGGCGCCGGCCGGGCGCTTTCGACCCTGGTCGATGTCATCCGCATCGGCTTCTTCGCCTATGGCACGGTGCTGGTGCATCGCTATGCCGAGCTCATTCCCGACGAGATGATGACGACGATCCAGTTCCCGAAATCGCCGGTGTTCTACGCCGTCGTCATCGCCTTCGCGTTGATGACGCTGCGCTCGATCCAGGTCGCCTGGCAGAACTGGCGCCGCGGCTACTCCGTGCTGGAGCGTCCCTCGGCCTTCGACGGCTCGGAGGCCTGACCCATGCTGATCCTGCTCGGAACCTTCCTCGGCCTGATGGTGCTTGGCGTCCCTGTCGCCATCTCGATGGCCGTCGCCTCGCTCGCCTTCATCCTCGTCACCGGCACCGTGCCGGACGTGATCCTGGCCCAGCGCATGATCGCCGGCGTCGAGAGCTTCCCGCTGCTGGCGGTGCCCTTCTTCATCCTCGCCGGCAATCTGATGAACATCGCCGGCGTCACCGGCCGCATCTATTCCTTCGCTGTCGCGCTCGTCGGCTGGATGCGCGGCGGCCTCGCCCAGGTCAACATCATCGGCTCGGTGATCTTCTCAGGCATGTCCGGCACCGCGATCGCGGACGCCGCCGGCATCGGCACCATCGAGATCAAGGCGATGAAGGACCACGGCTATTCGACCGAGGTCGCCGTCGGCGTCACCGCCGCCTCGGCGACGCTCGGGCCGATCATCCCGCCCTCCTTGCCCTTCGTCATCTACGGCATGATGGCGAACACCTCGATCGGGGCGCTGTTCCTCGGCGGCGTCATCCCCGGCGTCGTGATGACGCTGTTCATGATGCTCACGGTCGCGATCTTCGCCCGCATCTACAAATGGGGGGCAGACACCAAGTTCTCGCTGCGCGAGCTCGGCTCGGCCGGCATCGAGGTGGTGGTCGTGATGGGCTTCCCGGTCCTGGCCTACGCGCTGGTCTTTGCCGGGCTCGACCCGAACCTTGCCATCGGCATCGCCCTCGCCCTGCTGCTGGCCATGGACTACTACTTCAATTTCTCGGCGGTGATGGCGCTGATGACGCCGGTCATCCTGATCGGCGGCATGACCATGGGCTGGTTCACGCCGACCGAAGCGGCCGCCGCTGCGGTGATCTGGTCGCTCTTCCTCGGCCTGGTGCGCTATCGCTCGATGACCATGCGCAGTCTGACCAAGGCGACCTTCGACACGATCGAGACCACGGCTTCGGTGCTGTTCATCGTCACCGCCGCCTCGATCTTCGCCTGGCTGCTGACGGTCTCGCAGACGGCGCAGCTGCTCTCCGACCTGATCCTCGGCTTCACCCAGAACAAGTGGGTGTTCCTGATCCTGGTCAACCTGCTGCTGCTCTTCATCGGCTGCTTCCTCGACACCATCGCCGCGATCACCATCGTCGTGCCGATCCTCTTGCCGATCGCGCTCAAGCTCGGTGTCGATCCGATCCATTTCGGCCTGATCCTAACGCTCAACCTGATGATCGGGCTGCTGCACCCGCCGCTCGGCATGGTGCTGTTCGTGCTCTCACGCGTCGCCAAGCTCTCGGTCGAGCGCACCACCATGGCGATCCTGCCCTGGCTGATCCCGCTCTTCGCCGCGCTGTTCGCGATCACCTTCATCCCCGAGCTGACGCTCTGGCTGCCGCGCACCATGGGGATGATCCGATAAGGCCATCATGGGGGTAAACTGGCGAGAATTGCTCGCGGCCCCCATATTTCCTGTCAGGAGCTGATGACCGGGGCATGCGGCGGGCGTGGATCGGCCCTGCGCCGAACCCTCTGTTACGCTGCCGCGGGTGATCGCCATCTCTGATGGCGAAGGGGCACTGCCGTGAGGTGGCGCCATGCGCAGTCTGATCATGAATATGTTGTCCCGGCTCATTTGCGAGCCGCGGGTTGATGTCGTGTTCGCCGATGGAACACTCCATTCGGCCGGGCGAGGGTCGGCGCCCGCGATCAAGTTGCGTATTGCCGACCGTGAAACCGAGTTGAGATTGGCGCTCGATCCCGAGCTCGCTCTAGGCGAGGCGGTGATGGATGGCCGTGTCATCGTCGAGCGCGGTACGATCTACCAATTGCTCGAAACCTTGGTCCGTGGCCTGTCGCGGCAGCCGCCCTCGACCTGGGCGAGCGGGCTGACACGGCTACGCACGGCAGTGCGGCGGCTGAAGCAGCACAACACACCGGGCTGGGCCAGGCGCAACGTCCATCACCATTACGATCTGAAGAGCGAGTTCTTCCGGCTCTTCCTCGATGCCGACCAGCAATATTCCTGTGCTTTCTTCGAGCATCCGGGTGCGACGCTTGAGGACGCGCAGGCCGCCAAGAAGCGCCGCATCACGGCGAAGCTGGCGCTGAAGCCGGGCCAGCGCGTGCTCGACATCGGCTCGGGCTGGGGCGGGCTCGGCCTCTCTATTGCCAGGGAAACCGGGGCCAAGGTCACCGGCATCACCCTCTCCGAGGAACAGCTCGCCGCGTCTAGCAAGCGAGCCGAGGATTCGGGGTTGCCAGTCGAGTTCCGCCTGCAGGACTACCGGGCGGTGCCCGAGCGTTTCGACCGCGTCGTCTCGGTCGGCATGTTCGAGCATGTCGGCGTCGGCTATTACCGCGACTACTTCCGCAAGGTCCGGGAGCTGCTGGAGGATGACGGCGTCGCGCTGGTCCACACGATCGGCCGCAGCACGCCGCCGGGCGCGACCAACCCCTTCATCGCCAAGTACATCTTCCCCGGCGGCTATATCCCGGCTTTGTCGGAAGTCACGGCGGCGGTCGAGAAGGAGGGGCTGATCGTCACCGATGTCGAGGTGCTGCGCCTGCACTATGCCGAGACGCTGAAGGCCTGGCGCGAGCGCTTCCTCGCTCATCGCCAGGAAGCGGTGGCGATGTATGACGAGCGCTTCGCGCGGATGTGGGAGTTCTATCTCGCCGCATCCGAGGCAAGCTTCCGCCATGACGGGCTGGTGGTCTTCCAGCTCCAGCTCGCCAAGCGGCTCGGCACGCTGCCGATGACCCGCGACTATATGAGCGAGAAGGGCAGGGCGGCTGCAGCGGGCCCCGCCGCCCTGCAGGCCGCCGAATGAGGGAAAGTCGGCCGGGTAGCCTGATCGGCTACCTCGGCCCACTGCCTTCCATCGGCGCCGGCCCGACATAGCGGGCACGCGGGCGGATCAATCGGCCGGTCTCGTTCTGCTCCAGCGCATGGGCGAGCCAGCCGGTGCAGCGCGCCGCGGCGAAGATCTGGAACGGCGCCGTCTCCGGCAGCTCCAGTTTCGTCGCCAGCGCCGACAGCGCGAAGTCGATGTTGGGCTCGTCGCCCGTCAAGGCCGCGATCGCGGCCTGCGCCTGCGCATAGGCCGGCGGTGGCTCGAAGGCTGCGAACAGCGCGCGCGCCCTTGGATCACCGTCGGGATAGAGCGGATGGCCGAAGCCGGGCAGCTTGGCACCGGCCTCCAGCCTTGCCGTGATCGCAGTCTCCAGCCCGTCGCGTTCGATGTCCCGCATCAGCGCCAGCACGCGCGGCGCGACGCCGCCATGCAAGGGGCCGGAGAGGGCGGCCAGCCCCGCCAGCGCGCAGGCGGCGAGCGAGGCGCCGGTCGAGGCGGTGACGCGAGCCGCGAAGGTCGAGGCGTTGAGCTCATGGTCGGCGAGCAGGACGAGCGCCCGCCGGATCGACTCGGCGCCTTCCGCCTCGCAGCCCCAGGCTCGCGCCAGGCGGGCATGGATCGGCCCTTCGCCCGGCCCGCCGGCGATGGCGTCGACCAGCGTGTCGAGCACGGCGGCGGCTTCGAGATAGAGCGCCTTCTTGGTCCGCCCGACCATCGGCCGGTCGGCCGCGGTGCGGGCTGCGATCACCGCGAAGACGCGCGCCAGCGGTTCGCCCGGCGGCACGTTCGTCGCCAAAGGCGGGAAGCGTTGCGTGCCGCAATCCCAAAGCAGGCGCGCGACGTCCTCCAGCTTGGCGCTCTCGGCGAGGCGGGCCGCATCCTGCCCGCGATACCAGAGGCCGCCGCGCTCGATCGTGGTGATGCTGGAGGACAGCACCGGCTCGCCATAGGCGATCGCGTCCTCTGCGATCGCGGCGGGGCGGCGGCCGCGCGCTTTGCGATGCTCCAGCCGGGCGACATCCTCGGCCCGGTAGAGGCTGCGGCGCGAATCCTCGCCGTCGCCACGCGCCTCGATCAGCCCGCGGCTGACATAGGCGTAGAGCGTCTGCGGCTTCAGCCCGAGCCGCGCCATCGCCTCCTGTGCCGTCAGCCAGTCCTGCATCGCCCCTCCGTTCGATATATTGATTATATTGTTCAAGATTGATTGTTGCAATGCGGGAGCCGATTTTCGAGACGAATGCTTTTGAGGAGTTCCTGACATGTCCGATGGTCTCGATGACGTCGTCGCCGCCCATACCGTGCTCTCCGAGGTCGACGGCGCTGCCGGCCGCCTGGTGATCCGCGGCCACAGCCTTGCGGAGCTCGCCGGCCGCACCAGCTTCGAGGAGATGGCGGCGCTGATGTTCGACGGCTTGCTGCCCGGTCTGCCACGAGGCAACGAACTGCCGGTCGCGCTCGGTCGTGCCCGCGCCAACCTCTTCGGCATCGTCGAGCGCACCGCGCTCTCAGCCGACCTCGGGCCGGTCGAGGCGATCCGCGCCTGGACCGCGCAGATCGCCGATGGCGAGGGCGCCGACACCGCGCTGAAGCTGCTCGCCGCGCCAGCCGTCTTCACCGCGGCCGCCGTGCGCAAGCAGCGTGGCCTTGCCCCGGTCGCCCCCGATCCGGCGCTGTCGCAGGCCGCCGATACGCTGCGCATGCTGCGCGGCGAAGCGCCGAGTGCGGCCCAGGCCGCGGCGCTCGACACCTATCTCGTCACCGTCGCCGATCACGGCCTCAACGCTTCGACCTTTGCCGCCCGCGTCGTCGCCTCGACCCGGGCCGGGCTGGTTTCGGCCGTGCTGGCCGGGATCAGCGCGCTCAAGGGACCGCTGCATGGCGGCGCGCCCGGGCCGGTGATCGAGATGCTCGATGCGATCGGCGAGCCGGCCAATGCCCGCGCCTGGCTGGAGGATGCACTCGACCGTGGCGAGCGCCTGATGGGCTTCGGCCATCGCATCTACCGCGTCCGCGACCCGCGTGCCGATGCGCTGAAGCAGGCGATCGCGAAACTCGGTGCCGATGCCGGGCGCCTGCGCCATGCCGAGGCGGTCGAGCAGGCGGCGCTCGCCATCCTGCGCGAACGCAAGCCCGGCCGTTCGCTCGAAACCAATGTCGAGTTTTACACGGCCCTGCTGCTGGAGGCGCTCGGCTTCCCGCCAGAGGCCTTCACCTGCGTCTTCGCGCTCGGCCGCACCACCGGCTGGCTCGCCCATGCCCGCGAGCAGATCGAGACCGGCCGCCTGATCCGGCCGCAATCGGTCTATGTCGGCCCGCAGCCGAGGCAGGCGGCGTAGATTCCGGTAGGGCGCGGGGAACCCTTCTCCCGTGTGGGAGAAGGGCAGGGATGAGGGCCTGCCCTTACCGATAGAGGTCGCAGCGGCGCCGTTGCATTCCAATAACTAGCGGCGGTCCCTCACCCCTACCCCTCTCCCATCCGGGAGAGGGGATCCCGCGCTTGCTCATATTGACGTCAACCAGACCGCATAAAGCTCCGCCTCACCGCCGCTCACGACCAGCTCGACACCCCCCGGTGCGTCGAGGATCGCGCTGTCGCCGGCAGGCAACGCCGCGCCGTTCACCCGCCAATCACCCTTGCGGGCGACCAGCACCAGCAGGCCCTCGCTCGCGTTGAGCGAGCCTGCGCCGGAGAGACGCTCGACCCGGTGCCGCCAGCGGCCGCGCCGGCTCATCACGTTGAGATCGTCGATCGGCCCATTCACCAGCACCCCGTCGACCGCCCGGTCGGCAGCGAAAGGGTAGGGCACGCTGCTGCGATCGAGCCTGACGCGCTCGCCATCGCCGAAGGCGAGGGTGATGCCGGAGCCGGTCAGCACCGACAGCGTCCGATCGATGCCGGGGAAGGACGAGAACGGCCCGTCCTGCCCGACATGGGCCATGCTGATGCGCCAGTCGAAATCATTCAGCGAGGCGCCGTCTGGCGCCACCGCAATCTCGGTCGTCGTCCCGCCGCCGTTCTTCCACGGCATGACCAGGCAGTCGGCGGCGCGGATGATGCGCATGGAACGGTCCTTCGAATTCAAGCGGCCACCCTTGTCATTCCGGGGCGCCCGAAGGGCGAACCCGGAACCCACGACGGGGTAGGTACGACGCCGTGTCTGGGCAAGGCTCGTCCGGTCGTGGGTTCCGGGTTCTCCGCTTGCGCGGAGCCCCGGAATGACAAGGTCGCTCAGCCCAAAATCCCCGGCAGGTTCAGGCCCTTCTCCCGGGCGCAGTCGAGCGCGATGTCGTAGCCGGCATCGGCATGGCGCATCACGCCGGTGGCGGGGTCGTTCCAGAGCACGCGCGACAGGCGGGCGGCCGCGTCATCCGTGCCGTCGGCGCAGATCACGACGCCCGAATGCTGCGAGAAGCCCATGCCGACGCCGCCGCCATGGTGCAGCGAGACCCAGGTCGCGCCGGACGCCGTGTTGAGCAGGGCGTTGAGCAGCGGCCAGTCGGAGACCGCGTCCGAGCCGTCCTTCATCGCTTCCGTCTCGCGGTTCGGCGAGGCGACCGAGCCGGAATCGAGGTGGTCGCGGCCGATCACGACCGGCGCCTTGAGTTCGCCGTTCCTGACCATCTCGTTGAAGGCGAGGCCGAGCCGGTGGCGATCGCCGAGGCCGACCCAGCAGATGCGCGCCGGTACGCCCTGGAACGAGATGCGTTCGCGCGCCATGTCGAGCCAGTTGTGCAGGTGCTTGTTGTCGGGCAGCAGCTCCTTCACCTTGGCGTCGGTCTTGTAGATGTCCTCCGGGTCGCCGGAGAGGGCGGCCCAGCGGAACGGGCCGATGCCGCGGCAGAACAGCGGGCGGATATAGGCCGGCACGAAGCCCGGGAAGGCGAAGGCGTTCTCCAGCCCCTCGTCCTTGGCGACCTGGCGGATGTTGTTGCCGTAGTCGAAGGTCGGGATGCCCATGTCCTGGAAGGCGATCATCGCCTCGACATGCTCGCGCATCGAGGCGCGGGCCGCCTTCTCGACGGACTTCGGATTGGCTTCGCGCGCCTGCTTCCACTGGCCCATGGTCCAGCCCTTCGGCAGATAGCCGTTGACCGGATCATGCGCCGAGGTCTGGTCGGTGACCATGTCCGGGCGGATGCCGCGGCGGACCATCTCGGGCAGGATCTCGGCGCAGTTGCCGAGCAGGCCGACCGACTTGGCCTCGCCGTTCTTCGTCCAGCGCTCGATCATCGCCAGCGCTTCGTCGAGCGTCTCGGCCTTCTCGTCGAGATAGCGGGTGCGCAGGCGGAAATCGATCGAGTCCGGGTTGCACTCGACGGCGAGGCAGGAGGCGCCGGCCATCACCGCGGCGAGAGGCTGGGCGCCGCCCATGCCGCCGAGGCCGCCGGTCAGCACCCATTTGCCCTGGAGATTGCCGCCATAGTGCTGGCGCCCGGCCTCGACGAAGGTCTCGTAGGTGCCCTGCACGATGCCTTGCGTGCCGATATAGATCCAGGAACCGGCCGTCATCTGGCCGTACATGGCGAGCCCCTTCTTATCGAGCTCGTTGAAATGGTCCCAGTTCGCCCAATGCGGCACGAGGTTGGAATTGGCGATCAGGACGCGCGGCGCATCCTTGTGCGTGCGGAACACGCCGACCGGCTTGCCGGACTGGACCAGCAGGGTCTCGTCCGCCTCGAGCTGGCGCAGAGCCGCGACGATGCGGTCGAAATCCTCCCAGGAGCGAGCGGCGCGGCCGATGCCGCCATAGACCACGAGCTCCTGCGGGTTCTCGGCGACGTCCGGATGCAGGTTGTTCATCAGCATGCGCAGCGGCGCTTCGGTCAGCCAGCTCTTGGCGCTGAGCTCGGTGCCGGTGGCGGGGCGGATGACGCGGGTATTGTCCAGGCGGGTCATGACTTCGTCCGTTCGATATGGGTGGCGGCCGCGAGCGCGGCCTCGATCATGGCGGCGAGAGTGGCTTGCAGGCTGGCGGCCTTGGCCGGGGCGAAGGCCCAGGGCGCGGCTTCGTCTTCGAGATAGGCGGAGAGCGCGATCTCCATCTGGAGCGCGTGCACGTGGTCGGCAGGTTGGCCGTAATGGCGGGTGATCCAGCCGCCCTTGAAGCGGCCGTTGACCACCTGGCTGAAGCTGCTGCCGGCCATCGCGGCGGTCGCGGCCGCTTCGATGGCGGGCGCGGCGCTGGCGCCGGAATTCGTGCCGAGGTTCAGCGTCGACAGGGTGCCGGGAAACAGCCGCGGGATCACCGATTTGATCGAATGGCAGTCCCAGAGCAGGCAGAAGCCGTGCCGTGCCTTGGCGTGCGCGATCTCGTTGGCGAGTGCCGCGTGATAGGGCCGGAAATAGGCCTCGCGCCGGCGGGCGATCTCGGCTTCGTCGGGTGCGGTCTGCCAGATCGGTGCGCCGTCGAAGGTGGTAGTCGGCACCAGCTCGGTCGTCGCCTGGCCGGGATAGAGCGAGACGCCGGCCGGGTCGCGGTTGAGGTCGATGACGAAGCGCGAGAGCCCGGCTTCGACGATGGTCGGCTGGAAGCGCTCGGCGAAGCCGTAGAGCTGGCGCATATGCCAGTCGGTGTCCTCGACCTGGGCACCGCGCGCATTGAGCTTCGCCGCGACCTCGGCCGGCAGGCGGGTGCCGGGATGCGGCATCGACAGGACCAGCGGCGAGGAGCCGCGCGTGACGGAGACGATGTCGGCGCTCATGCGGAGAACTCCGCGAAGCTGTCGACGCCGGCCGCCTTGCCGAGCGCGCCCGAGAGCACCAGTTCCGTCGCCGCCGCCAGATCGGGCGCGAGATAGCGATCCTCGGTCAGCGGCGCGATCTTGTCGCGGATCAGCGTCAGCACCGGCTCCAGCCGCGGCGAGGTCTTCAGCGGCCGGTGATGCTCGATCGCCTCGGCGGCGGCCATCAATTCGACCGCGACGATGCTCGCGGCGTTCTTGGCCATCTCGATCAGGCGGAAGGCGCCATGCGTCGCCATCGAGACATGGTCTTCCTGGTTGGCCGAGGTCGGGATGGTGTCGACCGAAGCGGGATAAGCGCGCTGCTTGTTCTCGGAGGCCAGCGCCGCGGCGGTCACCTGCGCGATCATGAAGCCGGAGTTGAGGCCGGCATCGCGGGCGAGGAAGGGCGGCAGGCCGCTCATCACCGGGTCGACCAGCAGCGCGATCCGGCGCTCGGCGAGATTGCCGATCTCGCAGACGGCCATTGCCAGCATGTCGGCGGCGAAGGCGACCGGCTCGGCGTGGAAATTGCCGCCCGAGACGATCTCGCCCGGCCCCAGCACCAGCGGGTTGTCGGTGACGGCGTTGGCCTCGATCGCGAGAGTCGCTGCGGCATTGCCGAGGAGATCGCGCACCGCGCCCATCACCTGCGGCTGGCAGCGCAGCGAATAGGGGTCCTGCACCTTGCTGTCGCCGAAGCGGTGGCTCTCGCGAATCTCGCTCTTGGCGATCAGCTCCAGCAGCAGAGCCGCGACCTTGATCTGGCCGGGCTGGCCGCGCAGCTTTTGGATGCGCGGGTCGAACGGGGTGTCGGAGCCCTTCAGCGCATCGACCGAGAGCGCCCCGGCGATCAGCGCGGCATCGAAGACGCGGGCGATGCTGGCGAGCCCGGCCAGCGCCAGCGAGGCCGAGACCTGCGTGCCGTTGATCAGCGCCAGGCCTTCCTTGGCGCCGAGCGCGAGCGGGGCCTGACTGATGCGCTTCAGCGCCTCGGCCGCCGGCAGCACCTCGCCCTTGAGGCGGATTTCGCCGACGCCCATCAGCGCGGCAGTGAGATGCGCCAGCGGGGCGAGGTCGCCGGAGGCGCCGACCGAGCCCTTGGCCGGCACCACCGGCAGCGCGTCGGCTTTGAGCGCGCCGATCAGCGCCTCGACCACCACGGGGCGGACGCCCGAGGCGCCGCGCGCCAGGCTCGCCGCCTTCATCGCCAGGATCAGCGCGACCACGGAATCGGGCAAAGCCGGGCCGGTGCCGACGGCATGCGAGAGGATGAGATTGCGCTGCAGGGTCGCGAGGTCGTTGTCGGCGATGCGGACGCTGGCGAGCTTGCCGAAGCCGGTGTTGACGCCATAGGTCACGGTGCCGGCGGCGACGATCTCGTCGACGATCGCCTGGGCGCCGGCGATCGCGCCGGTTTCGGTCAAAGCGACGGTGGCACCGTCAATGACATGGCGCCAGTCGGCAAGGCGGGCCTTGCCGGGGGTGAGGGAGAGCGTGGTCATTGTCCGTTCCGGATGCGGGCGTGAAGCGGGTTGAAGCCGATGCGGTAGGCCAGCTCGGCCGGGCGCTCGATCTCCCAGATGGCGAGATCGCAGGCCTTGCCGGCCTCCAGCGTGCCGATCTCGTCCTGGAGCCCGAGGGCGAGCGCCGCATTGCGGGTCATGCCGGCCAGCGCCTCCTCGGGCGTCAGCCGGAACAGGGTGCAGCCCATGTTCATGGTCAGCAGCGGCGAGGTCAGCGGCGAGGTGCCGGGATTGGCATCGGTGGCGAGCGCGATCGGCACGCCATGCTGGCGCAGCAGCTCGATCGGCGGCTTCACCGTCTCGCGCAGGAAATAGAAGGCGCCGGGCAGGACGACGGCGACGGTGCCGGCCTTGGCCATGGCGATCACGCCGGCCTCGTCGAGGTGCTCGAGATGGTCGGCCGAGAGCGCGCCGAAGCCGGCCGCCAGCGCCGCGCCGCCGAGATTGGAGAGCTGCTCGGCATGGATCTTGACGGCCAGGCCCTTGGCCTTGGCCGCAGCGAAGACGCGGGCCGTCTCCTCCGGCGTGAAGGCGATGCCCTCGCAGAACACGTCGACGGCGTCGGCGAGCTTCTGCTCGGCGACCGCATCGAGCATCTGGCCGCAGACGAGGTCGACATAGTCGCTTTGCCGGCCCTTGAACTCGGCCGGTACGGCATGTGCCCCGAGGAAGCTGGTCTGCACGCCGACCGGGCGCTCGCGCCCGAGCCGGCGCGCGACCGCGAGCACCTTCACCTCGCTGTCGATATCGAGCCCATAGCCCGACTTGATCTCGACGGTGGTGACGCCCTCGGCGATCAGCGCAGCGAGGCGCTTGTCGGCGCTGGCGAAGAGCTCGTCCTCGCTCGCCGCACGCGTCGCCTTGACTGATGAGACGATGCCGCCGCCAGCGCGGGCGATCTCCTCATAGCTCGCGCCCTTCAGGCGCAGCTCGAACTCATGAGCGCGATCGCCGCCATAGACGAGATGGGTGTGGCAATCGATCAGCCCGGGGGTGATCCAGCGGCCTTCGCAGTCGGTCACCTCGGCCTGGCCGAAATCCGGCGCTCCGGCGCGCGGGCCGGCGAAGATGATGCGGCCTTCCTGAGCGACGACGACGCCATTCTCTATCGCGCCATAGGGCGTGCCGGTATCGGCGACCATAGTCGCGAGCCGGGCATTGGTCCACACTCGGTGGCTGGGGGAAGGGGTCGCCGCCACGTCGCCTCCTCTCGACTTCGTTCTCGTTACGATTATGCTAGACAATTGCATATACAAATAGCAAGCTCCATTTGCATATGCAAATGAAAAAGGGACAGCCCGCGTGACCGGACACACGACACTGCATCTTGCCCAGGCGCTGCTGCCCGAGGGCTTCGCCGAGAACGTCACGCTGACGCTCGATCATGGAGTGATCATGTCGGTCGCGGCAGGGCAGGTGGCTCCTGCCGGCGCGACGCGACTCGCGGGGCTCGCGCTTCCCGGCCTGCCCAATCTGCACAGCCACACTTTCCAGCGCGGCATGGCGGGCTTGGCCGAGCGGCGCGGCGCCTCCGAGGATTCGTTCTGGACCTGGCGCGAGGTGATGTACCGCTTCCTCGATCGCTTGAGCCCCGACGACGTCCAGGCGATCGCGGCCCAGGCCATGGTCGAGATGCTGGAAGGCGGCTTCACCGCGCTCGCCGAGTTCCACTACCTCCACCACGACACCGACGGCGCCGCCTATGCCGACATCGCCACCATGGGCGGGGCGATCGCTGCGGCGGCGCAGGAGGCCGGCATAGGCCTGACCCTGCTGCCGGTGCTCTATCGCTACGGCAATTTCGGCAAGGCGCCGGCTTCCCCCGGCCAGCGCCGCTTCCTCAACGACCGCGACGCTTATGCCCGGCTGATCGAAGGTAGCGAGAAGGCGGTCGCCGGCTTGCCGGATGCCCGCGTCGGCATGGCGCCGCATTCGCTGCGCGCCGTCGCGCTCGAAGATCTCAACTGGGTCGCCGAGCTGCGCAAGGATGTGCCCTTGCACATCCACGTCGCCGAGCAGACCAGAGAGGTCGAGGACAGCCTCGCCATCACCGGCCGCCGCCCGGTCGAATTGCTCATGCAGAACACCGCGGTGAACGAGCGCTGGTGCCTGATCCACGCCACCCATCTCAGCGACGCCGAGCGCGACGCCATGGCGCTCTCCGGCGCGGTCGCGGGCCTCTGCCCGATCACCGAGGCCAATCTCGGCGACGGCATCTTCGATGGCGTGCGCTACCGGGCCAAAGGCGGGCGCATCGGCGTCGGCAGCGATTCCAATGTCGAGATCGGCGCCGGCGGCGAACTGCGCGTGCTCGAATACTCGCAGCGCCTGCGCGACCGGCGCCGCGCGCTCTGGGCCGAGCCCGGCGTGTCCGCCGGCTTGCGGCTGTGGACGGATGCCTGCGCTGGTGGCGCACAGGCTTGCGGGCGCAGCATCGGCGCGATCGCCGTCGGTCACCGCGCCGACCTCGTCACCCTCGACACCGAGCATCCCGCCATCGTCGGCAAGGCCGGCGACTTCGCCCTCGACAGCGCGATCTTCGCTGCCGCGGCCCTGCCGGTCGCGGAGGTGATCGTCGGTGGAAAGCCTGTGGTCAGCGGCGGCCGGCACATTGACCGCGCCCGCATCGCTGCCCGCTATGGCCAGGTGATCCGCAACCTCCTCGCCTGAACGACACGGGAGCCATGAGCGCAACTCAGATCGACGCCGTGACGCTGGACGGAGCCGGGCCGCTCTACGACCAGATCCGCCGCGCCATCCGCGATCTGATCCTCGCCGGCACCTGGCCGCCGGGAACGGCGGTGCCGCCCGAGCACGCGCTGATGGAAAAGCTCGGCGCCTCGCGCATGACCGTGCACCGTGCGCTGGCGCAGCTGGCCCGCGAGGGGCTGATCCTTCGCCGGCGCCGCTCGGGCACGATCGTCGCGAGCCCGCCGGCGAGCCATGCCATGCTCGATATCCTCTCGATCCCGGAGGAGGTTCGTGAGCTCGGGCAGGCCTACAGCTATCGCATTCTGCAGCGGAATGACGGCAAGGCACCGCGCGAACTCGCTTCCCGCTTCGGGCTCGCCCGTTCTGCCCAGGTGGCGCATCTCACCTTGCTGCATTTCGCCGATGGCGCGCCGCATGTGCTGGAAGACCGGGTGATCCATCTCTCGACCATCCGGCAAGCCGCCGAGGAAAGCTTCGTGGCGATACCGCCGGGCGACTGGCTGCTGCAGAACAGCCTGTGGACGCAGGCCGAGCATGCGATCAGCGCCGTCGCGGCGGAACCCCAGGAGGCCGAGCTCCTGAAGATCGACGCCGGCGCACCCTGTCTGCTGGTCGAGCGCCGAACCTGGAACCAGGCCGAGCCGATCACCGCCGTGCGGCTGCTCTATCCCGGTGGGCGCCACCGTTTCGTCGGCCGCTTCGGGCCCTATGGGGCGGTCTGAACGCCGAATGGCGGGCACCGCCCGCCATTCGCGTTGTACATCCGATCAGCAGGCGTAGCGCACGCGCCGACCCCATTCATCGCGGCCATAGCAAATCTGGTCCGGCGAGGTTGCGTTGCCGATGATGGCGCCGCCGGCGCCGCCGATCGCGGCACCTGCCAGGGCGCCACCGGCCCGGCCCGTCGCGGCGCCACCGATCAGTGCCCCCGCGCCGGCGCCGATCAAGGCTCCGGTCGCGGTTCGTTCCTCGCGAGGAGTGCAGGCGCCGAGCGCGGCTACCGCGGCGGTCACCAACAGAAGCTTCCTGATCATCGGGCGTTTCCTTCCCTTGAGTGCCGACGGCTTCGCGACGAGACATTCAAGCTCGATGTCTCGGTGTGCCGCGGACATGACGTTCGGCAGCGCCGATCGGCGCCCGCTCGCCGCCTGGATTGCGCCGGCCGAAGCCGCACGCTCGATCGATCTTCAAACCGCATCGGCCGGCTTTTGTTCCGCTTGTCCGCCGTCAGCGCGTCCGAAAAGGCTACTGCAGTGGCGCGGGACAGCTGCGGAGAGCCCTTTCGAGACGATGTGATTTTTGTCGCTCGAGCAGGGAACCCGGCCGCGTCCGTCGGGTTGATGGGACGAGCCGGCCCGAAGGCTGGCCGCAAAAGGCTATTCATGGAGGGACCGATGAGCGCTACGATGACCGCAGCCTCTCATGCCGCCAACCCGTTGATCGCCGGCGCCCGCGTCGCCGGAACGGAGGTTTACAACACGGCCGGCGAGCATCTCGGCTCGATCTACGACGTCATGTTGGACAAAGCGACGGGCAAGGTCGCCTATGCTATCATGTCCTTCGGTGGCTTCCTCGGGCTCGGCGAGAAATATCACCCGATCCCGTGGAGCATGCTCGATTACGATGTCGAGAAGGGCGGCTATGTCGTCCCGCTGACCCGCGAGAAGCTCGAGGCCGCGCCGATGTACGGCGCCGATGGCGAGCCGGACTGGCACGACAAGGAATACGGCAAGCGGGTGCACGACTACTACGGGACGATGCCGTACTGGATGATGTGAGCGCGCGACAGCGCACACACACAGGCGCAACTCGCGGCGGTCGCTATCCCCCCAGCCGGATCGTCGTGATTGCGTGGTGCGGGCCGAAAGGCCCGCACCTTTTTTGTGTGCGGCTCGCCTCGTTCGCGATCCGCCTTGTTCCCGACAACAGGGACGCCCATATCGCCGGCTGAGATGACGACACCGCCGGACCCGTCACCCGAGCTCGAAACGCAGGCGTCGCCGCGCTGCTTCCACGTCGTCGCCAACGCGCGCGCCGGCGCGGTGCTGGAGGCTGGGGCGGAGAATTTCTCGCGCCGCATCGCTGCGGCCTTCGAGGCGGCGGGCTGCCGCGCCGAGGTCGAGCTGGTGCCGCCGCGCCAGCTGCAGCAGCGGTTGCGGGCCGCGGTCGCCGATGAAGCCATGACGCCCGTCATCGCCGGCGGGGACGGCAGCATCAACGGCGCCTTGCCGGTGCTGATCGGCTGCAAGCGGCCGGTGGGCGTGCTGCCGCTCGGCACGGTGAACGTGCTCGGCCGCGATCTTGGTCTCGTCGGCACGGTGGAGCAGCAGATCGCTGCGCTCTGCCAGGGCGAGCCGGTGACGATGGACATCGGCAGCGTCGACGGCCACCTGTTCCATTCGATCTCCGGCATGGGCTTTTTCAGCCTGATGGCGCGCCAGCGCGAATATGCCCGCCGCCGCTTCCCGTTCAGCCGTCTCGTCGCCTTCGCTTTCGCCGCGACGCGCTCGATCCTGTTCACCCGCGCGATCCGCATCGAGATGGAGATTGCCGGCGAGCGCCGCCAGGTCGAGGCCGATGCGGTGCTCGTCACCGTCAACCAGTTCGACGGCGCCGAATGGCGCCGCAATCGCCTCGACGGCGGCGAGTTCGAGGTCCACATCCTCGATACCGGCGGGCTCCTGTCGCGCGCCAAGGCGGCGGTCTCGATGCTGACCGGCGGCTGGCGCAACTCCCGCAGTCTCGTCTCGCTGACCGGAACGGCGGTGACCATCACCCGTCGCGACAAGCGCCGCGGCCATGTCACCTTCGATGGGGAGGTCGAGCGGCGCGCCAGCCCGTTCACCTATCGCCTGCTGCCGGGCGCCCTGCAGGTGATCGCGGCGCGGCCGATCGAGCCCGAACCGCACCCGGCCGAGCACATGTTCCCCTCATGAGGCCTTCGATGTTCCTGCTTCAGCCGCGCTTCCTGTTGCCTGTCGCTGCGGCCTTCGGTTTCGTCGGGCTGGCGATCTATATCGCAGCAGGCAACAGCTTCGCCTTCGACAGCAGGCTGATGCTGCTGCTGCGCGACGCTACCGATGCCTCGGTGCCGATCGGCCCGCCCTGGCTGCGCGAGATGATGCGTGACCTCACCGCGCTCGGCAGCTTCATCGGGCTCGGAACCGCGACGGTGATCGCCATGCTGACGCTGCGGCTCTGCGGCCACCGCGCGCTGGCGCTCGGCCTGGTCGTCAACGTGCTGGCGGCCGTGGCGGCGAGCACCTTCCTCAAGACCGCGATCGGCCGCGAGCGCCCCGACATCGTCGAGCATGCGGCGCTGACCTTCACCGCGAGCTTTCCGAGCGGGCACGCCTTCCTCTCGGCCGTGGTCCTGCTCAGCATCGCCAGCTTCGTCGGCATCGCCTCGCGCCGTGCCGACATCGCCCGGCTCTGCCTGTGGGTCGCCTGGGTCCTGATGATCGCGATCGGCCTCAGCCGGATCTATCTCGGTGTGCACTGGCCGAGCGACGTGCTCGGTGGCTGGTGCCTCGGCGTCGCCTGGTCGAGCCTGGCGACCTTCTTGATCGGCCGCCAGGCAGCTCGGACGGAAGCCGGGCTGGTCGATGTCTCCGGGAATGCCAAGCTCGGCTGACCGGCTCCGGGCGAGGTCGAGCGTCAGCTCTCGAAGGCGAGCGCGAGGTGCTGCTCTGCCCGGGAGCTCACCGAGCATAGTCTGGAGGTCGCCTCCGCATCGATCATCAGAGCGATCCTGTCCGGGATCTTCGCGGTGCTGATGACATGGACCACGGCCGTATCGGGCGAGAGTTGCCGCACCGTGCATTTGACGATCGCGCGGCTGTTGTTGAAGACGATGCGGCCGGCCTTCAGCACGCTGCGGCCATGGGCGAACTCTTTTGCCAAGCTCGACTGGCCGATGCCTCCCGCCATCGATCCGGTCTTCACCGCCGAAAGGCGCCTCAGCTCCAGCACTTCCATCGCCAGGGCGCTGAGATCGGTCAGCATCTCCGCATCCCGTGCGCTGAAGTCGCGGGCACGCGAATCCATCGCGCATAGGGTCCCGATCGCATGTCCATCGGGAGAGCGCAGCGGAACGCCGGCGTAGAAGCGGATGTGCGGCTCGCCCACCACGAAGGGATTGTCGAGAAAGCGCTCATCTGCTGCCGCGTCGGTCACGATCAGAGATGTCGGTTGCTGGATCGCGATATTGCAGAATGCCGGCGCCTTGTCAGTTTCGCAGGTCGCCATGCCCTGTTGCGATTTGAACCATTGGCGATGGCCATCGATGAAGGTGATGGTCGACATCGATACGCCGAAGATGCGCTTGGCGAGCCGGGTCAGGCGATCGAAGGTCTCCTCGGGCGGTGTGTCGAGCACGTCGTAGCGCGCAAGCGCATCGAGGCGCGCCTGCTCGCGCATCGCGTCGGTGCCCGATGGGCGAAAAGGCGGGGGTGTCAGCACGTGGGCATTTCAACGCCGCAAAGCTTACAATTCTGCAAAGGCGATGGCTCAAGCTGCGTCGCGGTGCGATCCGGCGGAACTCGCCGGTGTCGATTCCCTTCCAGTATCTCCCCATGCGCCCAAGGCGGGGCGCGCATCGCCATTCATCGGTCCTGCCTGCATGGCTTTGGCCACATAAAACGGTTAAGACCGGCGTCTCTTTCGATTAGGCACGAGGCTTTGCGATGAATGCTCCCTTCAAGAACCTGATCGCCGGCGAATGGGCCGGCTCGCAGAACGCTTCGCGCAACATCAACCCCTCCAACACCAACGACGTCGTCGGCGAGTATTCGCAAGGTTCGGTCGAGGACCTGAACAACGCCGTCGCCGCCGCCAAGGCCGCCTTTCCGGCCTGGAGCCGCACCACCCCGCAGGAGCGCTACGAGATCCTGAAGAAGGCCTCGGACGAAATCCTCGCCCGCAAGGACGAGCTCGGCCGCCTGCTGTCGCGCGAAGAGGGCAAGACCCTGCCGGAAGGCATCGGCGAGGCCACCCGCGCCGGCCAGATCTTCGCCTTCTTCGCCGGCGAGTGCCTGCGTCTCGGCGGCGAGAGCTTGCCGTCGGTGCGCCCGGGCGTCGGCGTCGAGATCAGCCGCGAGCCGGTCGGCATCGTCGGCATGATCACCCCCTGGAACTTCCCGATCGCGATCCCGGCCTGGAAGATCGCTCCGGCCTTGGCCTACGGCAATTGCGTCGTGATCAAGCCGGCCGATCTCGTCCCCGGCTCGGCCTGGGCGCTGGTCGACATCATCCAGCGCGCCGGCCTGCCCAAGGGCGTGCTCAACCTGGTGATGGGCCGCGGCTCGGTCGTGGGCCAGGCGCTGCTCGAGCACAAGGATGTGCACGCGATCAGCTTCACCGGCTCGGTCTCGACCGGCCGCAAGGTCGCCGCTGCCTGCATCGCGGGCAACCCGATGAAGAAGGTCCAGCTCGAGATGGGCGGCAAGAATCCGCTCGTCGTGCTCGATGACGCCGATCTCAAGGTCGCCGTCGAATGCGCGGTGCAGGGCGCCTTCTTCTCGACCGGCCAGCGCTGCACGGCCTCCTCGCGCCTGATCGTCCAGGCCGGCATCCATGACCGCTTCGTCGAGGCGGCGATCGAGCGGCTGAAGGGCGTCACCGTCGACGACGCGCTCAAGGCCGGCACCACGATCGGCCCGGTCGTCGACCAGAGCCAGCTCGACCAGGACCTGAAATACATCCAGATCGCCCGCGACGAGGGCGGCAAGCTCGCCTGGGGCGGCGAACTGCTCAACCGCGAGACCCCCGGCTTCTACCTGCAGCCGGCGCTGTTCACCGAGACCACCAACGCCATGCGCATCTCGCGCGAGGAGGTGTTCGGCCCGGTCGCCAACGTCATCCGCGTCAAGGATTACGAAGAGGCGCTCGCCGTCGCCAACGACACCGAGTTCGGCCTGTCCTCGGGCATCTGCACGACCTCGCTGAAGCATGCGACGCATTTCAAACGCAATGCCGAGGCCGGCATGGTGATGGTCAATCTCGCTACGGCGGGTGTCGACTACCATGTGCCGTTCGGCGGCCGTAAGGGCTCTAGCTACGGCCCGCGCGAGCAGGGCGCCTATGCCCGTGAGTTCTACACCACGGTAAAGACCTCCTACACGCTGGCGTGACCGCGAAAGCATCATCCAGGCAATCAGGGCCGCGCCGCAAGCGCGGCCCTTTTCATTTGGCTTTCGGTTCAACCGAACAGCGCCTGCTCCAGCCCGGCGATGCTCGGCAGCAGCAAGTGGCTCAGCGGGCGCAAGGTTTCGGCGCTGCCGGCGCCGGTCAGAACGGCGATGCGATAGCCCGCGCCGGCGGCCGCGGCCATGTGCATGTCATGGCTGGAATCGCCGACGACGGCGACCGATTCCGCCGGCAGGCCGGTCGCGGCGCAGAAGCCATCGACCATGCCGCGCTCCGGTTTGGGGCCGTGGCCGGAATCGTAGCCGCACAGGAAGGAGAGATGCGGTTCAAGGCCGAAGCGCTCGGCGGTTGCAGCCACTGCCGCCTCACTGTCGCTGGAGGCGATGCCGACGGCAAACCCGCGGCCGACCAGGCTGGCGAAGAGGGCGGCGAGATCGCAGACCGGCACCGCCGCGACGACGGCGGACCGGAAGAGCGTATCGAGCAGGTCGGTGAGCTCGGTCGCGCCGAACGGTGCACCGGCTTCCGCCCAGGCCTGCGCCACGTCCTCGGTATTGCCCGAGGCGAGCAGCCCATCTGAGGTGGCATAGCCGGTTGCGGGATCGACGCCGGCCACGGTCAGCAACCGCGCCGCCAGCTCGGCATCGCCCTGGGCCGCGAGCCGGCCAGCCCTGAGATTGGTCGGTGCCCAACTGGCCTGGTAGTCGATCAGCGTGCCGTCCTTGTCGAACAGGATGCCGCGGATGGCGGGCCGGGTCATGACGCCACCGGGATCACGTCGACCTTGACGTCGAGCTTCTGGCTGCCGGGGCCGACCAGCACGCCATCGAGCGGCGAGACGTCGGCATAGTCTCTGCCGGTCGCGGTGACGATGTGGTCGTCGGCGACGACGAGGTCGTTCGTCGGATCGAGGCCGATCCAGCCGGTCTCCGGCCCGCACCACAGCATGATCCAGGCATGGGTCGCATCGGCGCCCTCCAGCCGCGGCTGGCCCGCCGGCGGGATGGTGCGCAGATAACCGCTGACATAGGCGGCGGGCAGGCCCAGGCCCCTCAAGCCCGCGATCATGATGTGGGCGAAGTCCTGGCAGACGCCGTGGCGGTTGGCGAAGGCCTCGCGGATCGGCGTCGAGACCTCGGTCGCCTCGGGATCGTAGGTGAAGTCCTTGCGGATGCGGGCCATCAGCTCGCTCGCGGCCTCGAACACCGGCCGCCTCGCCGCAAAGCTCCTGCGGGCATAGTCGGTGATCTCCGACACGGTCGGCGCGAGTCGGCTGGGATAGAGATACTGCGCCGGGGATTCCGCAGAAAGGCTCTGCGCCTGCAGCGCGAGCTCGGCGACTTCCTCCCACTGCCGCGTCAGAGCGGGGAAGGGCGCGGCCGCCCGCATCACCTCGACCCGCGAGGTCATCTCGATCCTGAGTTCGCGGTGCGGTCTGGAAATGGTCAACGTCGTCGTGCGGTTGCCGAAGAAGCAGATGCCGTCGCGCCGCTCGGCGCCGCGCGGCGTCACCGAAAGCTGGCTGGTCAGGACACGCTGGCCAACCCCGTCGCGCGGCAGCACGCGCAGGATGCAGCGCGCGAACGGCACCGGCCGGCTATAGGCGTAAGCCGTGAGATGGCGAATGTCGTAGATCACGCGGTGCCCCTTACGCCAGGCGCGTCATCCGCGACCGTTCCGGTCTGGCGTTCTGCAGGAAGTAGCGTTCGGCCACCGCGTTGGAGAGGCCCATCAGCGATTGCTCGAAGACCAGGATGCCGTGCTTGTCGAGCCGGCTCGCCTCGGCCGTGCGGCTCTCGGCTGCGAGCTTGAGCGCGAGCCGCCGCGGTTCCTCCAGCATGCCGTCGTCATGGAGGCAGGGCAAAGCGGCGATCTCTGCATCGAGCTGCTCGATCTGGAAGGCGACCGAGCGCGGATTGTAGGGATCGAGCATGACGAGATCGAGAACCGGCTGCAGCGAGGCGCCGAGCATGTAGCGCGAGCGATAGGTGATCTGCGAGTCCGTCAGGTCGAGCAGCGCGTCGAGGCTGTTACCAGGCGCGTCGTTCTCGACAAAATGGCGGGCGAAGCGGCAGGTGGTGACGCCGCGCTCGATCCGCCGGCCGATGTCGAGGAAGCGCCAGCCGGCGCCGCGCACCATGTTCTCCTGCGAGAGGCCCGAGAAGGCGGCGAGCGATTTCAGGCCGGTATCGGCGATCTCGAAGGCCTCGCCCGCGCTGGTCGGCTTGCCGGGGTCGGCGAGCTGGCGCTGCAGGTCGCCGAACAGCCGCCAAGCATCGACCGAGAGCCGCTCGCGGATGACCGAGGCGGTGCGCCTGGCCTCGCGCACGGAAGCCGCGGCCGAGCCGTATTGGTCGAGATCGTGCAGCGCCGAACGCGCCTGCGCCGCGACGGACCGGCCCTTGCTGCCTGCAGGCGCTGCGCCCCAGGCGACGAGCAGATTGGCGAGCCGCTTGATCGTCTCGGCATGGCCCGGCGCCTGGTCGTCGGCATTGATCAGGCGGCCGAGCAAAGCGCGCACCAGCCGGAGCGTCGCTTCGCTGCGTTCCAGATAGCGCCCGAGCCAGAACAGGTTGTCGGCGGCGCGGCTCGGCAGGATGCCGACGATCCGGCGGATGCCGATCCGGTCCGGGCTCGGCAGCAGCGTCACCTGCTCGACCGGCTGGTCGGAGGTGATCCAGACATCGCTGGAGCGCACGCCCGAGCGCATCGTCACGGCGCGGGCATCGCATTCCTCGGAGATGCGGCAGAAGCCGCCCGGCATCACCTGCCAGCCATCGGGCGTCGCGGCAGCGAAGACGCGCAGCGTCATCGGCCGCGGCTCCAGCCTTCCGCCCTGCATCACCGGCATGGTCGAGAGGCTGACCACCTCCTGCCCGACATAGTCGAGCCCGCGCTCGGCGATGCGGGTGCGCAGCGCCTCGCGCTCGGCCTTGCCGAGATCGGCGACCAGCACGGTGCCACCGTCGAGCCCGTCGCCGGGCGCGCGGAAAGCGGCGGAGACGCTCATCTCGTCGAGACGGTCGAGCACGATTCCGCGCTCGCGCGGCTGTCCGCACCACCAGGTCGCGATGTTCGGCAGGATCAGATCCTCGCGTAGCACGTCCTGCGCCAGCCGAGGCATGAAGCCCATCAGCGCCCGCGCTTCGACCACGCCGGAGCCGAGCCCGTTGGCGACGACGACGTTCTCGGCCCGCACCGCCTCGACCAGGCCGGGCACCCCGAGCGCCGAGGCGGCATTGAGTTCGAGTGGATCGGCGAAATCGCCGTCGATGCGCCGCCAGATGATGTCCGCGCGCTTGAAGCCGGCGATGGTGCGCACATGCACCAGCCCGTCGCGCATGATGAGGTCGCCACCCTCGACCAGCAGGAAGCCGAGATAGCGGGCGAGATAGGCCTGCTCGAAATAGCTCTCGTGCATCTGGCCCGGCGTCAGCAGGCAGATGCGCGGCTCGACCCGCCGGGCGCGCGCGACCAGCCCGGCGCGGAAGCCCTGGAAGAAGCCGGCGAGCCGCTCGACATTCATCGTCCGGAACAGGTCCGGGAAGGCGCGGCCGAGAGCGAGCCGGTTCTCCAGCGCATAGCCGGCGCCGGAGGGCGCCTGGGTGCGGTCGTTGAGCACCCACCAGCGCCCATCCGGCCCGCGGCCGAGATCGGCGGCGTAGATCTGAAGCTGGCCGGCACCGGTCGTGCCTTGCACGGGCCGAAGGTAATCGGGACTGCCGGTGATGGCGGCGGCCGGCAGCGCGCCTTCGGCGACCAGCTTGCCTGGGCCGTAGATGTCGCCGAGCACGGCGTCGAGCAGGCGCGCGCGCTGGGCGACGCCGGCGGCGATCGCCTGCCATTCCTGCCCGGTCAGCACCAGCGGGGCGTGGTTCAGCGGCCAGGAGCGCTCGCCGGCGAGCGGGTCGCTCTCGTCGAGATCGCCATGGACGCGATAGGAGACGCCGGTGTCGCGCACATGCCGGTCGGCGAGGCCGAAGCGGCGCTGCAATTCGTCGTGCGAAAGCGCCGACCATTCCGCCAGGAACGGCTCCCAATGCGGCCGGATCGAACCGTCCGGCGCCATCAGCTCGTCAAAGGCGCCGGGCAGCGGCCGATAGCCTGCGAGCAGGGCATTGCGGCGCTCGCTGCGCGCCCGCGTCGAACTCGATCGGCGCTGCAGAGCCATGCTTGACCTCAAACCCCGGGCGGGCGGCGCAGGTCGAGGGTCATCGGGAACTCCGGACTACGCTCTTCCGCGGGAATCGCCAGCGAGCCGGGACTATGGCCGATCGCTTCGAAGCGGGCCAGCCTCCGGGCCTCCGCCTCGTAGGAATTCACAGGCGGTGTCTCGTAATTGCGACCGCCGGGATGGGCGACATGGTAGACGCAGCCGCCGAGCGAGCGACCCGCCCATGTGTCGACGATGTCGAAGGTCAGCGGCGCATGCACCGGGATCGTCGGGTGCAGCCCCGACGCCGGCTGCCAGGCCTTGAAGCGCAGGCCGGCGATGCTGGTTCCGGCGGCGATTTCGGTCATCGGCAGCGCCCGGCCGTTGCAGGTGATCACATGCCGGCCGGGCGTCAGTCCGCTCGCCTTGACCTGCAGCCGCTCGACCGAGGAATCGACATAGCGCACCGTGCCGCCGATTGCGCCTTCCTCGCCCATCACATGCCAGGGCTCCAGCGCCTGGCGCAATTCCAGCTCGACGCCGCCCTGGTTGACCCTGCCGAAGAAGGGGAAGCGGAATTCGTGCTGCGCCGCGAACCAGGCCGGATCAAAGCGATAGCCGGCCCGCTCCAGATCGGCGAGCACGTCGCGGAAGTCCTGCCAGACGATCTCAGGCAGCATGAAGCGGTCATGCAGGCTGGTGCCCCAGCGCACGAGCTTGCCGGCCTGCGGCTCGCGCCAGAACCAGGCGATCAGCGCCCGGATCAGCAATTGCTGCGCCAGCGACATCCGCGCATCCGGCGGCATCTCGAAGGAGCGAAACTCGATCAGCCCGAGCCGCCCGGTCGGCCCATCCGGCGAATAGAGCTTGTCGATGCAGATCTCGGTACGGTGGGTGTTGCCGGAGACGTCGATCAGCAGGTTGCGGTAGAGCCTGTCGACCAGCCAGAGCGGCACCGCCGGATCATGCGGGCCGGGCGTTTGCGCCAGCGCGATCTCGAGCTCGTAGAGCTGGTCGTGCCGGGCCTCGTCGATGCGCGGCGCCTGGCTGGTCGGGCCGATGAACAGGCCGGAGAACAGATAGGACAGGGAAGGGTGGCGCTGCCAGTAGAGCACGATGCTCTTCAAGAGGTCGGGCCGGCGCAGGAACGGGCTGTCGGCCGGGGTGACGCCGCCGAGCACGACATGGTTGCCGCCGCCGGTGCCGGTATGGCGGCCGTCGACCATGAATTTTTCGGCGCAGAGCCGCGATTGCCGGGCTTCCTCATAGACGCCGCGGGTGATCGCGGCGGCCTCGGCCCAGGTCTTCGCCGGATGGATATTGACCTCGATCACGCCGGGATCGGGCGTGACCTTGATGACGTTGAGGCGCGGATCATGCGGCGGCGCATAGCCCTCGATATGGACGGGCTGGCCGCTGGCTTCGGCGGCCGCCTCGATGCTGGCGATGAGGTCGAGATAATCCTCCAGCCGCTCGACCGGCGGCAGGAAGACGCAGAGCACGCCGTCGCGCACCTCGAGGCTGAGCGCGGTCCGCACCGCGCCGGGGCCGAGGTCCTGATGGACGACGTCCTGCCGCCGCGCCTGCGGCGCGGCGCTTCCGGCCGGGCGCGTCGCCTGGACAGGGCCATCGAAGATCGGCGGCGGATCGGCGGCGAGCGGCGCGCCGGGCGTTCCCGCGGCGGCAGGCGCCAGCGGCCCGCGTGGCTCCATCGGGTCCTGCGGGTGGACATGCGGATAGGCGGCAGCCGGCACATGCTGCAGCGAGCCGAGCGGCAGGCGGAAGCCGACGGGTGAATCGCCCGGCACCAGGAAGAGCTTGCCGCGCCGCAGCGACCACTTCTCCGAGCGCCAGCGCCGGTCGTTCGCCGCCGCCTGCCAGCGCTGCACCGGGATGACATAGCCGCTCGGCTTGTCGAGACCGCGCTCGAAGACGCGCACCATGCGGGCACGCTCCTCCGGATCGGCGATCTTCGAATTCAGCGGGTCGACATTGTCGGGCAGCTGGCCTTCCTTGAGCAGCCAGTGGCCAGGATCCTCATAGGCCGCCAGCACATGGTCGGGCTCGATGCCGAGCCGCTCGGCGACGCCGGCGGCGAGGTCCGCGACAGCGGCAGCGGTCGGCACGGCTTCGCCATCGCGCTTTGCCTCGGCCGCTGAGTCCGGCTCGCGCGCGATCAGCGCGGCGTTGCGCCAGATCGGCTGGCCGTCCTGGCGCCAGTAGAGCGCGAAGGCCCAGCGCGGCAGGCTGTCGCCCGGATACCATTTGCCCTGGCCGTAATGCAGCATGCCGCCCGGGGCGAAGCGCTCGCGCAGGCGCCGGATCAGCGCATCGGCGCGCTCGCGCTTGGTCGGGCCGACGGCTGCGGTGTTCCATTCCTCGCCGGTCTGGTCGTCGATCGAGACGAAGGTCGGCTCGCCCCCCATGGTCAGGCGGACATCCTGAGCCTGCAGGTCGGCCTCGACCTGTTCGCCGAGCGCGTCGAGCTCGGTCCAGGACGCATCCGAGAAGGGCAGGGTGATGCGCGGCACCTCGTGCACGCGCGTGACGCCCATGTCGAAGGCGAACTGCGTCTCGGCATAGCTCGCCAGCCCGCTGACCGGCGCGGCCGAGCGGTAATGCGGCGTCGCCGCCAGCGGCAGATGACCCTCGCCAGTGAGCAGGCCCGAGGTCGGATCCATTCCGATCCAGCCGGCGCCGGGAAGATAGACCTCGGCCCAGGCGTGCAGGTCGGTGAAGTCCTTGTCGGTGCCGCGTGGTCCCTCCAGCGGATCGATGTCCGCCTTCATCTGGATCAGGTAGCCGGAGACGAAGCGAGCGGCGAGCCCGAGATGGCGCAGGATCTGGACCAGCAGCCAGGAGGTGTCGCGGCAGGAGCCGGACTGGAGCTGCAGTGTCTGCTCGGGCTCCTGCACGCCCGGCTCCATGCGGATGCCATAGGCGATCATCTGCTGGAGACGGGCGTTGAGGTCGACGATGAAGTTGACCGTGTTGGTCTTCTGGCGCGAGACCGTGGCGAGGAAGGCGGCCAGCAGCGGCCCGGCCTCCTCCTTGACCAGATAGGGCGCGAGCTCGTCGCTGAGCTCGTCCGGATAGGCGAAGGGAAATTCCTCCGCCTCGGCCGCGACGAAGAAGTCGAACGGGTTGATGATCGAGAGCTCGGTGACGAGGTCGACCTCGATACGGAACTCGGTGACCGGCTCGGGGAAGACATAGCGCGCCAGCCAGTTGCCGTTCGGGTCCTGCTGCCAGTTCACGAAATGCTGCGCCGGCATGACCTTGAGCGAATAGCTCTTCACCGCCGAGCGGCAATGCGGCGCCGGACGCAGGCGGATGATCTGCGGGCCGAGCGTGACCGGGCGGTCATAGCGGTAGTGGGTGAGGTGGTGCAGTGCGGCGATGATGGCCAAGAGCGGAGACCCTGCTGTGCCATGGATCGGCCGGGCTGGCCGCTGCCATCACGATAACGGCAGGGACAGGCGGGGCAAGCCGGTTCTTGCGCAGGAATGCGCCGCCAATTCAGGCGGTTGCGCAACAAGCGTGCAAGGGGTCGCGGTTTGCACGGAAGCTGTTCGCCACCGGCTGGACATCGGCCACGATCTTGCCACAGAGTGCGCGCCAACGGGCGCCCGGGAGTGCCCGCAGACAGCACAACGGGGATTTTCCATGCGTCATGTTGCGAAACTGATCGCGGCTTCGGCTTTCGCGGCCTTGATGGCCAGCACCGCCCAGGCCCAGACGCCCAAAGACACGATCGTCATGGCCAAGCAGATCGACGACATCATCACGCTCGATCCGGCCGAGGCCTTCGAATTCTCCGGTGTCGAGGTTGGCGCCAATCTCTATGACAAGCTGATCGGCGTCGATCTCAAGAACAACAACGCGCTGGTCGGCGAGCTCGCCCAGAGCTGGACCGTCAGCCCCGACAACCTGACCTACACCTTCAAGCTCCGGCCGGGCGTCAAGTTCCACTCCGGAAACCCGCTCACCGCCGCCGACGTGGTCTACTCCTTCCAGCGCGCGGTGACGCTGAACAAGTCGCCGGGCTTCATCCTCACCCAGTTCGGCCTGAACAAGGATACGGTGCTGGAGAAGGTGAAGGCGGTCGACGATCAGACCGTCACCGTGACCGTCTCCAAGCCGTTCGCGCCGAGCTTCTTCCTTAACTGCCTGACCTCGGGCGTCGCCGGCATCGTCGATGCCAAGCTGGTCAAGGCCAATGAGAAGGACGGCGACTGGGGCAATGGCTGGCTCAAGCTGAACTCGGCCGGCTCGGGCGCCTACAAGGTCCGCGCCTATCGCCCGAACGAGCAGTACGCGCTCGACGCCAATGAGAGCTGGTACAAGGGCGCGCCGAAGACCAAGCGCATCATCGTACGCCATGTCGCCGAGCCGGCCTCGCAGCGCCTGCTGCTGGAGAAGGGCGACATCGACATCGCCCGCAACCTCTCCAAGGACCAGCTCGCCGCGGTCAAGAGCAACGCCAACGTCAACATCGTCCAGGGCGACAAGGGCTACATCCTCTATCTCGGCCTGAACCAGAAGAACCCGAACCTCGCCAAGCCCGAGGTCCGCGAAGCCCTGAAATGGCTGGTCGACTACGACGCCATCGAGAAGAACATTGTCGAGGGCACCTACAAGGGCCACGAGGCCTTCCTGCCCAAGGGCTTCCTCGGCGCCATCGACGACAAGCCCTACAAGCTCGACGTCGCCAAGGCCAAGGAGCTGCTCGCCAAGGCCGGCCTGCCGAACGGCTTCACCGTCACCATCGACACCCGCTCGGTCAACCCGATCACCGACATCGCCCAGGCGATCCAGTCGACCTGGAGCCAGGCCGGCATCAAGCTCGAGATCATCCCGGGCGACGGCAAGCAGACCCTGACCAAGTACCGCGCCCGCACCCACGACATCTATATCGGCCAGTGGGGCCCGGACTATCTCGACCCGCACACCAATGCCGAGACCTTCGCCATCAACGAGGACAATGGCGAGGACGCCAAGTCGAAGACGCTGGCCTGGCGCAATGCCTGGGACATCCCGGACATGACCAAGGTCACCCAGGCCAACGTGCTGGAGAGCGACGCGACCAAGCGCGCCGCCGTCTACGGCACGCTGCAGCGCGACCACCAGAAGGTCTCGCCCTTCGTCATCATGTTCCAGCAGATCGAGGTTTCGGCCCAACGCAAGGGCGTCGACAACTGGGTGATCGGACCGAGCTCCGACACCAATTTCTACGCTCCGATCACCAAGAACTGAGGCATCCGCTAGCGGAACCCGCCGTAGCCCCTCACCAGGCTGCGGCGGGTTCTTGCTTTACCGCCCCATGCGGGCGGGCGAGGCCCCCAAGAACAAGAAAGGACGGAGCCGACGATGGTCGCCATCAGCGCACCGACTCCACCCGCCCCGCCGCGCGCCAAAGGCCGCGCCGCCCGCTGGGCCAAGATCCTCGGCCGCGAATTGACCACGGTCGCGATCACCATCTTCGGGCTGCTGCTGGTCACCTTCCTGATCGCGCGCGTCATGCCGATCGACCCGGTGCTCGCTGTGGTCGGCGACCGCGCTCCGGCCGATGTCTACGACAAGGCGCGGCTCGCGCTCGGCCTCGACAAGCCCTACTGGCAGCAATTCGCCACCTATATCGGCAAGGTCTTCACCGGCGATCTCGGCACCTCCGTGCTGACCGCGCAGAAGGTCACCGACGACATCAAGACGGTGTTCCCGGCGACGCTGGAACTGGCGACGCTCGGCACGCTGATCGGCGTCGCGCTCGGCGTGCCGCTCGGCATCCTCGCCGCCGTCAACCAGGGCCGCTGGATCGACCAGATCGCTCGCGTCATCGGCCTGATCGGCTACTCCATCCCCGTCTTCTGGCTCGGCCTGATGGGGCTGCTGCTGTTCTATGCCAAGCTCGGCTGGGTCGCCGGGCCAGGCCGCCTCTCGGTGGCCTATCAGGACTTCGTCACGCCGATGACCGGCCTCGTCATGCTCGATGCCGCCATGCAGGGCGAGTGGGAGGCGGTGGTGGATGCCTTCTGGCACCTGATCCTGCCGGCTTCCGTGCTCGGCCTGCTCTCGGTCGCCTATATCAGCCGCATGACCCGCAGCTTCATGATCACCGAGCTGCAGCAGCAATATGTCGTGGCCGCGCGGGTGAAGGGCCTGTCGGAATGGCGCGTCGTCTGCGGCCATGCGCTGGGCAACGCCCTCGTGCCGCTCGTCACCGTGATCGCGCTGTCCTACATGCATCTGCTCGAGGGCGCGGTGCTGACCGAAACGATCTTCGCCTGGCCCGGCCTCGGTCGTTACCTCACCAATGCGCTGCTCAATGCCGACATGAACGCGGTGCTCGGCGCCACGCTCGTGGTCGGCACTGTCTTCATCGCCATCAACCTGTTTTCCGACATTCTCGGCCGGCTGGCCGACCCGCGGGCGCGCTGAGGGAGATGGCCATGAGCGACCACGCTTCCTCCGCCCACGTCACCTGGCGTGCCTGGCTGACCACGACCTCGCCGGAATCGCGCCGGCAGGCCAAGCTCGGCCAGCTTTATCGGCAATGGCTCGCCTTCAAGAAGAACCCGGCCGCTGTGGTCGGCCTGGTGATCGTGCTCGCCTTGCTGCTGCTGGCGGCGTTGGCGCCGCTGATCGCGCACTACGACCCGCTCGCCCAAGCACTCGACCAGCGCCTGCTGGCGCCCTCTGCCAAGCACTGGTTCGGCACCGACGCGCTCGGCCGCGACATCTTCAGCCGCATCGTCTACGGCACCCGCGTCACGCTGGTGATCGTCATGCTCGTCGTCATCACGGTCGGGCCGCTCGGCCTGCTGATCGGCTGCGCCGCCGGCTATTTCGGCGGCTGGGTCGACACTGTGCTGATGCGCATCACCGATGTCTTCCTCGCCTTCCCGCGTTTGGTGCTGGCGCTCGCCTTCGTCGCGGCGCTGGGCCCGGGCCTGGAGAACGCCGTCATCGCCATCGCCTTCACCGCCTGGCCGCCCTACGCCCGCGTCGCTCGCGCCGAGACGATGATCATCCGCAATGCCGACTACATCTCGGCGATGCGCCTGCAGGGCGCCAGCCAGATGCGGATCGTGCTCAAGCATGTCGTGCCGATGTGTGTGCCCTCGCTGATCGTGCGCACGACCTACGACATGGCCGGCATCATCATCATCGCCGCGGGCCTCGGCTTCCTTGGCCTCGGCGCCCAGCCGCCGATCCCGGAATGGGGCGCGATGATCTCGACCGGCCGCGAGCAGATCTTCGACCAGTGGTGGGTCGCGACCTTCCCGGGCATCGCCATCTGCGTCGTCGCGCTCGGCTTCAACCTGCTCGGCGACGGCCTGCGCGACGTGCTGGATGCGAGGTGAGCGGCAAGATGAACGCAACCGCTGATCAAGCCTTGCTGACGCTCGACGACCTGCGCGTCGACTTCCACACCCCGACCGGCATCGTCAACGCGGTGCGCGGGCTGTCGTTCAGCCTTGGCCGCGAGCGGCTCGGCATCGTCGGCGAATCCGGCTCCGGCAAGTCGATGACCGGCCGTGCCATCCTCGACCTGATCCCGCATCCCGGTGTGGTCTCGGCGAAGCGGATGGAGTTCCGCGGCAAGGACCTGACGACCATGGACAAGGCGAGCCGCCGCAAATTGCGTGGCCGCCACATCTCCATGGTGATGCAGGATCCCAAGTTCTCGCTGAACCCCGTCCAGACCGTCGGCGACCAGATCGCCGAGGCCTATCGCGTCCACCACAAGGCGAGCGCGCGCGAGGCCAAGGAACGCAGCCTCTCGATGCTCGAGGCGGTGCAGATTCGCGAGCCCGGCCGCGTCTACGACCTCTACCCGCACGAGGTCTCGGGCGGCATGGGCCAGCGCGTGATGATCGCGATGATGCTGATCGCCGAGCCGGAAATCCTGATCGCCGACGAGCCGACCTCAGCGCTCGACGTCACCGTGCAGTTGCAGGTGCTGAAGATCCTCGACGATCTCGTCACCAGCCGCGGCATGGGGCTGATCTTCATCAGCCACGACCTGCATCTGGTGAAGTCGTTCTGCGACCGGGTCATCGTCATGTATGGCGGCAAGGCTATGGAGACGCTGCCGGCGAGCGAGCTCGACCGGGCCCAGCATCCCTATACCCGCGGCCTGCTCGGCTGCCTGCCCGATCTCGACCATCCGCGCGAGAAGCTCGCCACCCTCAACCGCGACCCGGCATGGCTGGCATGAGCACGAACTCCGCGATCAACGTCGACAAGCTCAACGTCTCCTTTGGCGACTCGCATGTCGTGAAGGACCTCTCCTTCGCCGTCGAGCCAGGCGAGAGCTACGGCATCGTCGGCGAATCCGGCTCCGGCAAGTCGACCGTGCTGCGCGTCCTCGCCGGCCTCAACCGCGACTGGAGCGGCGAGGTCGACATCCTCGGCAAGCGCCAGCCCAAGGTCCGCGACAAGGCCTTCTACCGCGCCGTCCAGATGGTCTTCCAGGACCCCTATGGCTCGCTCCACCCGAAGAAGACCGTCGACGATACGCTGGCCGAGCCGCTCGCCATCCACGGCATCCGCGACGCCGAGGCCAAGATCAGCCGGGCCATGCAGGATGTCGGCCTGCCGACCTCCTTCCGCTTCCGCTATCCGCACCAGCTCTCAGGCGGCCAGCGCCAGCGCGTCGCCATCGCCCGTGCGCTCGTCTTGGAGCCGACGATCCTCCTGCTCGACGAGCCGACCTCGGCGCTCGACGTCTCGATCCAGGCCGAGGTGCTGAACCTGCTGCAGGCGCTGCGCCATGAGCGCAAGCTGACCTATATCCTGGTCAGCCACGACCTCGCCGTGGTCGGCCATATGTGCGAGCGGCTGCTCGTCATGCAGTTCGGCCGCGGCGTCGAGGAGATGACGGCGGCGACCCTCGCCGCCCGCGCCCCGCAGACGGCCTATGCCCAGCAATTGCTGACGGCCAGCGAGGGCTTCAGGCGGGCGGGGTAAGGGCGCGCTGCGCGCCATCCCTGCGCCCAAAGCGTTTGGCAAGCTGCCGGCTTGGTCGCATTGTCGTCGCAGGAGTCGGTTCGACTGGGCCGATCAGGAGTATGCCGCCATGGACGCCATCGCCGAACGCCTGCTGAAGCCGGAGGCTGCGCCGGAGCGCACGCCGGTCCCGCCTTTCGATCTGGTGATCTTCGGTGCCGGCGGCGACCTGGCGCTGCGCAAGCTCTTTCCGGCGCTGGCCCAGCGCAATGAGGAGGGCGTGCTGCCGGAGGAGAGCCGCATCCTCGGCATCGTCCGCAAGCAGGAGGATGTCGAGGGCATCCCCAACGAGATCGCGAGCAAGCTCGCCGCTGCCGGCCTGTCGCAGGATCGCATCGCCGCCTTCCGCCGCCGCCTGACCATGGTGCTGCTCGATGCGGTCAAGCCCGAGACCTATGGCGCGCTCAAGGAAGCGCTCGGCGACTCCCAGCGCGTGCGCTCCTTCTATCTCTCGACGCCGCCGGACCTGTTCATTCCGATCTGCGAGAACCTCGCCAGCTCAGGCATCCTGACGCCGACCTCGCGTGTCATCCTGGAGAAGCCGCTCGGCCGCGATCTCGCCTCGGCGCGCGAGATCAACGACGCGGTCGCCCGCATCCTGCCGGAGAGCCGGACCTACCGGATCGATCATTATCTCGGCAAGGAGACGGTGCAGAACCTCCTGGTCCTCCGCTTCGCCAACACGCTGTTCGAGCGCTCCTGGTCGAGCCGCGACATCGACAATGTCCAGATCACCGTCGCCGAGACGGTCGGCCTAGAGTCCCGCGCCGGCTATTACGACAAGGCCGGGCATCTGCGCGACATGGTGCAGAACCACGTGCTGCAGCTACTCTGCCTGTTCGCGATCGAGCCGCCGAACCAGCTCGAGGCCGACGCGGTCCGCGACGAAAAGGTCAGGGTGCTGAAGGCGCTGCGGCCAATCGTCGGTCCCGATGTGCAGCGCATGACCGTGCGTGGCCAGTATGGGCCGGGCGTCATCGATGGCCAGCGGGTCAAGGGCTATGCCGAGGAGCTCGGCCATGTCAGCGGCACCGAGACCTTCACCGCGATCCGCTGCGAGCTCGACACCTGGCGCTGGGCCGGCGTCCCGATCTTCCTGCGCACCGGCAAGCGCATGGCGCAGCGTTACTCCGAGATCGCCGTCACCTTCAAGCCGGTGCCGCATTCGATCTTCGGCCGTGCCCCTGGTTGCGAGGAGCTTTACGCCAATCGCCTGATCATCCGGCTCCAGCCCAATGACGGCGTCCAGCTCCAACTGATGATGAAGGTGCCGGGTTCCGGCAAGCTCAAGGTCGTGCCGCGCCAGCTCGACCTGCGCTACGAGACCGCCTTCGACGTGCGTACGCCGGATGCCTATGAGCGCCTGCTCACCGACGTGATCCGCGGCGACCAGACCCTGTTCATGCGCCGCGACGAGGTCGAACAGGCCTGGACCTGGATCGACCCGATCCTCGCCGGCTGGCAGGAATACTATCCGCAGCCGCATCGCTATGCCGCCGGCTCCTGGGGGCCGTCGCAGGCGATCGGCCTGATCGAGCGCGAGAGCCGCTCCTGGGCCGATCCGGAGTTCAGCGAGTGAGCGCGGCCGGCCCGCTGATCCGCCACCGTTTCGAGACGCTGGCCGACGCCTCCGAGGCGCTGGCCGAGGCGGTCGCGATCCGGCTGCGGGCGCTCGTCGTTACGCAGGGCAGGGCGCTGATCGCGGTGCCGGGCGGCACCACGCCGGCCCGCTTTCTCGCAGCGCTCGGCGCGCATGATTTGCCCTGGGAGAGCATCACGCTGATGCCGACCGACGAGCGCTTCGTCGCCCCCGACGATCAGGCCTCGAACGAGCGCATGATCCGGGCGGCCTTCGCGCCGCTGCGCGACGGGCGGACTCCATTCGTCTCCTTCCACAATGCCGGCGACGACCTCGCCGCCGCGGCCGCCAGCCTCGACCGTGTGCTGAAGAACCTGCCGCCGCTCGACATCGTCGTCAGCGGCATGGGGGCGGACGGGCACATCGCCTCTCTCTTCCCGGGCGAGACGGCGGCGCTGACCGCGCCGGCCTCGGTTCATGCCATCGCTGCAAGCCCCCCCGACCTGCCGCCGCGGCTCTCATTGTCGCCGGCCCGGCTGCGGGGTGCGGGCCATGTCGCCCTGCTCATCTCGGGGCAGGAGAAGGACGAGGTCCTGGCCTCGGCCGTCGAATTGCCGGCGGCTTTCCCGGTCGGTCTGCTGCTCTCGCGGCCGCAGGGGCTCGACGTCTACTGGGCCAAGGCGTAAGCGAGGCGCGAAAGGAATTCTGCCGATGTCGATCGCTCCCGAAATCGCCCGCCTCAAGGCCTGCGCCGTCGTTCCCGTCGTCGTCATCGACGAGGCCGAGATCGCCGTGCCGCTGGCGGAAGCCCTGCTCGCCGGCGGCATCGACGTGATCGAGATCACGCTGCGCCGCCCGGCCGCGATGGCCGCGCTCGAGGTCGTGGCGAAGAAGGTGCCCGGCATCCTGCCCGTTGCCGGCACGGTAGTGACGCCGGGCCAGGCCGCCGAGGTCCACAATGCCGGCGCCCTCGCCGTCGTCAGCCCCGGCTTCACCGAGAGCGTCGACGAGGCCATGCGCAAGACCGGGCTGCCCTGGCTGCCGGGCGTCGCCACCGCCTCCGATTGCATGCGCGCCGTTTCGGCGGGCCGCCTGGCCTGCAAGTTCTTCCCGGCCGAGCAGGCCGGCGGCGTCGCCGGCCTCAAGGCGTTGTCCGGCCCGTTCCCGCAGATGCAGTTCTGCCCGACCGGCGGCGTCTCGCTGGCCAATCTCGGCAACTACCTCGCGCTGCCGCAGGTGATCTGCGTCGGCGGCTCCTGGCTCGTCCCGGCCGACGCCGTGAAGAACCGTGACTGGGCGCAGGTGACGAAGCTGTCGCGCGAAGCGCGCGAGAAGGTCGCCGAGCTGCGCGGCTAGTCCTCGCTGCGCGCCGCGCTCCAGGCCAGTTCCTGCGCATAGGTGCGGATGTCGGCCGGCCAGCCCGCCGCCTGCCGGAAGAAGCCGACCTCGTCATTGGCGAAGAGCGCACGCGTCGCTTCCTCGAAACCAGGCAGATTGCCGGCGAGCGCGTTCATGAAGCGATAGGCCGCTTCGCGGGCGATGCGCCCTTGCGTCTCGCCGCGATCGCCGCGCCGCGCCTCGTCGATCAGGCGCCGCAGCGTCTGCGAGGCGCCGCCCGGCTGCGCCGACAGCCATTCCCAATGCCGCGGCAGCAATGTCACCTCGCGCGCGACCACGCCGAGCTTCGGCCGGCCGCGCCCGCGCGGCTCGTCGCCCAGCCTCGCCACGATCTCGGCCGGCGTGCCGCGCAGGTCGAGGTCGATCACCCGCCCGCTCGCATCGTCGAAGGTCAGCAGCGCCGCTTCCGGGCGCTCGGTAAGGCGTCGCTGCACGGCGAGGGCAACCTCGGCCAGGCGGCCGCGGGCCAGGATGCTGTTGCCGTCGAAGGCGGTCGAAAGGCGGTCGGCGTCAGACATGGTCGGTTCCCAAGTGATGTCATTAAATACCCGGATAAAAATACTTGAGTCAATATTGCCCGGATGATATTGGCCGCGGCCTGATCGAAAGGAGGGCGCGATGCGTCACGAGGACAGGAAGGCCGCCGTCGCGGCCTATAGAGAGCGCAAGGTCGTGGCTGGCATCTATTTGGTGCGCTGCCTAGCGACTGGCGAGCGCTGGACCGGGCAGGCACCGGATCTCTCGACCATCCAGAACCGCATCTGGTTCACGCTGCGCCACGGCGGCCATCGCGGGCGAAGTCTGCAGGCGGCCTGGAACGCGCACGGCGAGGAGGCCTTCGCCTTCGAGGAGGTCGAGCGGCTCGACGAGAAGGCGCTGGAGGCCGGCCGCGAGCGCGTCATGAAGGCGCGGCTGGCGCACTGGTGCGCGGAGCTGGGGGTGGAAGCGGTGTGAGATAAGGCGCGGGGAACCTTCTCCTGGAAGGAGAGGGCAGGGTGAGGTGTAGGCGGTCAGACCAGCTCCGCGAGCGCTCACCGCGCGGTCTGGTTGAGGCTCGAGGTTTGCAGTCCGAACACCTCGCTCCTACCCCTCGCCTTAGAGGAGAGGGGATTCCGCGCCTCACATTTCGAGGTGTCAGGCCGCCAGCCGCTCCAGCACCAGATCCGCGATCGCCAGCGAACTCGTCAGTCCCGGGCTCTCGATGCCGAGCAGATTGACCAGCCCCTTCACGCCATGCACCGCCGGCCCGTCGATGCGGAAATCCGGCATCGGCTCGTTCGGCCCGTGCAGCTTCGGCCGGATGCCGGCATAGTCGGCGACGAGCGCATTGTCCGGCAATGCAGGCCAATAAGTCCGGATCGCCGCATAGAATTTTTCGGCGCGAGCCGGATCGACGACCAGGTCCTGGTCGTCCTCGACCCATTCGACATCAGGACCGAACTTGACGCGGCCGGCCATGTCGATGGTGGCGTGGATGCCGAGGCCCGCCGCTTCCGGCACCGGATAGACCAGATGCGAGAACGGCTGCTTGCCGAGCAGCGAGAAGTAGTTGCCCTTGGCGAAGGACTGCTTCGGCGCATGCTCGGTCGGGAAGCCGCCCAGCTTGCCGAGCAGGCGCGGCGCGCCATGGCCGGCCGAGTTCACCACGGTGTTCGCGGTATAGGTGGCAGGATCCTCGCCGCCGAAATCGACGCTGAAGCCATCGGCTTCGCGGCGCCAGGCCAGGATCGGCGTGTTCAGCGCCAGCGAGCCGCCGGCCGCCTCGCATTCGCCGAGCAGCGAGAGCATCAGGGCGTGGCTGTCGACCACGCCGGTCTCGGGCGAGAGCAGGGCGACCTCGCAGGTCACTTCCGGCTCCAGTGCCTTCGCCTCAGCCCCGTCGAGCCAGCGCAGCGAGGTGACACCCGAGGCCTCGGCCCGGGCCGCGATCGTCTCCAGCGCCGGGCGCTGGCCGGCATGGGTGCCGACGATCAACTTGCCGCAGGCCTTGTGCGGCAGGCCGCGCTCGCTGAGGTAGGCGTAGAGGAGCTTGCGCCCCTCGACGCAGACCCGCGCCTTCAGCGAGCCCGGCGGATAATAGATGCCGGCATGGATGACCTCGCTGTTGCGGGCCGAGGTCTGGGTGCCGATCCCGTCCGCGGCCTCGGCGATCACGACCTCGCGGCCGGCGAGCGCAAGCGCACGCGCCGTCGCGAGGCCGACGACGCCGGCCCCGACCACCAGGCAGTCGATGTCGGTCATGCCGAGCGCTGCGGCATCGCCATCTCGACCAGGCTCGCCCAGTAGGTCATGCCGACGGGAATCGCCTTGTCGTTGAACTCATAGGCGGGGTGGTGCAGCCCGGCGGACTCGCCGTTGCCCATGAAGATGTAGGCGCCCGGACGCTCCTCGAGCATGAAGGAGAAGTCTTCAGAACCCATGGTCGGCGGGACCGTGGTGTCGATCGCCTCCTTGCCGAACGCACTCTTCGTCGCGCTGGTGACGAAGTCGGTCTGGCCGGCATGGTTGAAGGTGACGGGATAGCCGCGCTCGTATTCGATCTCGAAAGTCAGGCCGAAAGCCTGGCAGGTGCCGGTGACGATCTCGCGGAAGCGCTTCTCGGCGAGGTCGCGCATCTCCGGCGAGAGCGAGCGCACCGTGCCCTTGATGATCGCGTGCTGCGGGATGACGTTGAAGGCCTCGCCGGCCTGCAATGCCGTCACCGAAACGACGACGGAATCGAGCGGGTCGGCATTGCGCGAGGCGATGGTCTGCAGCGAGGTGACGATCTGGCAGGCAGAGACCAGCGGGTCGATCGTCTCGTTCGGCTTGGCGGCGTGGCCGCCGCGGCCCTCGAGCTTGATCAGGAAGCGGTCGGCCGCCGCCATCATCGGGCCCTTGCGGATGGCGAACTGGCCGATCGGCAGGCCGGGCATGTTGTGCAGGCCGTAGACCTCCTGCACGCCGAAGCGCTCCATCATGCCGTCCTTGCACATCTCGCGGCCGCCGCCGCCGCCTTCCTCGGCCGGCTGGAAGATCACGATGGCGGTGCCGTCGAAATCGCGGGTCTGCGCCAGGTATTTGGCGGCGCCGAGCAGCATGGCGGTGTGGCCGTCATGGCCGCAGGCGTGCATCTTGCCGGGCACGGTCGAGCGGTGCTCGAGATTGGTCTCCTCATGGATCGGCAGCGCGTCCATGTCGGCGCGCAGGCCGATGACCTTGCCCGAATCCTGGCCCTTGCCCTTGATCACGCCGACGACGCCGGTGCGCCCGATCCCGGTGACGACCTCGTCGATGCCCCACTCCTTCAGCTTGTCGGCGACGATGCCGGCGGTACGCTGCACGTCGAAGAGCAGCTCGGGATGCTTGTGGAAGTCGCGGCGGATCGCGCTGATCTCGGGTTCGATCGCGGCGATGAGATCGGATTTGGGCATAGTGTCCTCGACGGGTCGCGGCTTTACGGGAAACGGGTTGCCAGGCGCGCACGCTAGCCCGGAGCCATGCATCCTGTCCAAGCCGATTGCGGCATGAGGGGTGGGAGGCTGGCGAATGCGTCGCGCTCCGTTGTCCTTATCGTCTGGAAAGCGTTAAGAGCCACGCAGCCGGAAGATGTCGCTCCGGCGATCCCGAGCTGACGAGTGCTGCCATGTCCGAGGCGAACACCATCCGCGATGTCACCATCCCGGAGCTGCCGAACCACTATCGCGGCAAGGTCCGCGAGAATTACGACCTGCCGGACGGGCGCCGCATCATCATCGCGACCGATCGCCTCTCCGCCTTCGACCGTGCCATCGCCTGCATCCCGTTCAAGGGCCAGGTGCTGACGCAGACGGCGCGCTTCTGGTTCGAACAGACAGCGGACATCTGCTCCAACCATGTCCTCGATTATCCCGACCCGAATGTCGTGGTCGGCAAGCGGCTCGACATCCTCCCCGTCGAGATCGTGGTGCGCGGCTATCTCGCCGGCACCACCGGCACCTCGATCCTGACCATGTACAAGCAGGGCCAGCGTGAGATGTATGGCGCCCGCTTCCCCGATGGCCTGCGCGACAACGAGGCATTGCCGCAGGCGATCATCACCCCGACCAGCAAGGCCTTCGATGGCGGCCATGACGAGCCGCTCTCGCCGGCTGAGATCCTGGAGCAGGGCCTGCTGACGCAGGCGCAGTGGGAGACGCTCTCCGATTATGCGCTGCAGCTCTTCGCGCGCGGCCAGAAGCTCGCCGCCGAGCGCGGCCTCATCCTCGCCGACACCAAATACGAGTTCGGCACCGATGCCGAGGGCAGGATCATCCTGGCCGACGAGATTCACACCCCCGATTCGAGCCGCTACTGGTTCGCCGGCAGCTATGCCGAGCGCTTCGCCAGGGGGGAGAAGCCAGAGAGCTTCGACAAGGACTTCGTGCGCAACTGGGTCGCGGCCCGCTGCGACCCCTATAACGAGCCGATCCCGGTGATTCCGGACGAGCTGATCGAGCAGACCTCGCAGGTCTACATCAAGGCGTTCGAGACGATCACCGGCAAGGCTTTCGAGCAGCCGGCGGCGGACGTGCCGCCGCTGGAGCGGATCAGGCGGAATCTCGCGCGCTATTTCTGAGGCGCGCCAGCTCTACAGGGAGTCCAGCACGGCCTTCTTGAACGCAAAGCGCTCGGCCTTGACGTCGACATCGTAGGTCGCCGCGAAGGGCGGCTGGGGCTGGCATGACAAGGTCACGATGACAACGCCAGCCTGCCGATTGACGTAAAGGGTTTGGCCGGCGAAACCGACTGCGACCATGGCGCCGTCCGGGTCTATCCACCAGCTGTAGCCATAGCCGTCAGCTCCGTAGCTGTTCGTTGCCGGGTCGAGGCTGAAGATGCGCGAGCCGGCGGCGTCGAGCCAGCCATCCGGGAGGATGCGCTCGCCGTCGATCAGCCCGTTCCGAAGCAGGAAGACGCCGAAGCGGCCGAAATCCCGCAGCGCCATGCCTGCTCTGCTGCCGCCGATCTCCTGGCCGCCTTCGGATTCGAGCGTGTAGAAGGCGTCGAACTCCATGCCGAACCGCGACCAGACCTTGCTCGACATGTAGTCGGCCAGGGTCTGCCCGGTCGCGGTCGAAAGCAGCGCGCCAAGGACGTAGGTATCGCCGGTGTTGTAGTTGAACTGCGTGCCCGGCGCGTGCAGGCCTTCCACACTCCGCATCAAGGCCAGGACGCCGCCGGGAACCTTGTCGCCGAGGGATTTGCTGTAGCGGTTCACATGCGAGGCGCGGTCGGTGTAGTCCTCGTTCCAGGCGACTCCCGACGACATGGTGATAAGGCTGCGGACGCTCACCGCATCGTAGGCGCTGCCGCTCAGCGCCGGCAGATAGCGCGAGACCGGGTGCTCGAGGCTGCCGATGCGGTCGTCCTGGAGGGCAGCGCCGACGAGCGTCGAGGTCAGCGACTTGATCATCGACATGGACGACCAGCGCAGCTCCTCCTCCAGCCCGAGCGCATAGCGCTCGAGCCGGATGGTCTCGCCCTGCAGCACCAGCAGCCCGGCTACGTTGGCGCGCTGGATATAGTCCTCGACACCGTAGCGCCGGCCGTCGCGTTCGTATTCCGGCGCGATCTCCCGGCCGCGCCCGAGAGGAAAGACATGCGCGCCGCGTGCTATCCGGCGCGTCGCGAACATGCTGTCGACATTGCGGTAGGCATAGGCCTGCCAGGTCGGCGAGAGCAGCAGGAAGTCCTCACCATGCGGAACATGCCGGCGTGGGTGTGCGACCTCGGCGCTCATGCCCTGCGCACTCCGTAGAACAGCGGCAGCCCCTTCTGGACGCCGCTCAGATTGCTGCGATAGGCCGTCTGCTGGACGTAGAGCCCGGTCGGCGCATAGGGCACGGTCTCGAAGGCGACGCGCTGGATTTCGGCGCAGATCGCGGCCTGTGCCTTTTCGTCCGGCGCCCGGAACCAGTCCATGCGCAATTCCTCCAGACGCGGGATGTCGGACCAGCCGAAGATGGCGGACGTGCCGCTGCCGCGCAGGAAGTTGTTGCTCGACGGGTTGAGCAGGCCGACGCCGGCCGTGAAGGTCCCGACCAGATGCCAGCCGCCCTTGTCGGGTGCCTGCCGGTTGTTGGCGCGGCCAGGAGGGTGCCCCAGTCCATCAGTTGCATGTCGATGTTGAAGCCGACCTTCTTCAAGGCGTCGGTCACGACCTCGCCCTGGAGCATGATCGTGGCGATATCGGCGGGCACGAGATAGACCAGAGGTTCTCCCTTGTAGCCGGCCTCCTTGAGCAGGCGCCTCGCTGCATCCCGATCCGGAGGCTCCTGCAGCGCGTCGAGACCAGCCTGGCTCGCCATCGGCGTGCCCGGCAGGAAATAGCCGACCTTGTCCCTCCAGCGTTTGGGATCCTCGCCGATGACCGCAGTCATGACGTCCCTCTGGCTGATCGCGGCCAGTGCGGCCCGTCTTACCAGCACGTTGCTCGTCGGTCCCTGCAGGAAGTTGAAGCGCAGGACACCAGCCGATCCGAACGGGTCGATCACGTCCAGTTTGACGTTTCTGTTCGCTGCGAGAAGGTCCCAGTAGTCGGAGGCGGGCTGTTCCCACCAGTCGATCTCCCCGGTCTGGAGGGCTGATGCCGCGGTAGCGACGTCCGGCATGACCAGCCATTCGACGCGGTCGAAATGAGTCAGCTTCGGGCCGGCGAGCGCGCTCGTCTGCCCGTTCGGCCGGGGTGCATAGTCGGCGAATTTCTCATAGACGAGGCGGCTGCCGGGCACGCGTTCTCCCGGCACGAAGCGATACGGACCGCTGCCGACCATCTCGGTGACCTGAACCGTGGCCTCCGTCAGTGCGAGCCGCTCCGGCATGATCACGGCGTTGTTGGTGCCGAATTTCCCGAGCGCATCGGGCAGCATGGGGAAGGGGGCCTTGAACCGGAAGCGCACTGCGCGGTCCGAAATGGCCGAGAGCTCTTCCGTGGTAGCCGCCAGAACCTGGCCGACATTGTCGCGCTTCCACCAGCGCTTCAGGCTGGCGACCACATCGCGGGCGAGCACTGGCGTTCCGTCATGGAAGCGCAGCCCATCGCGCAAGGTGAGCGTCCATTGCAGCCCGTCCTGCTCGACGATATGGCCCTCCACCATCTGCGGCTGGGCGCGGTTGTGCTCGTCCGCTCCGTAGAGCGTGTCGAAGATCATCAGCGCATGATTTCGCGTGACGTATGACACGCTCATGATCGGGTCGAGGATCGCCACGTCGGACTGAGGAGAGAACTTGAGAACAGAGGCGCCTTGGGCCCGTGCGATCGAGGGCAGGCTCAGCGCCGACGCCATGCTAGCGAGAAATCCGCGTCTTGTGGTCATGTCGGTCCCCTGCCTGTGATGGTTGTCTCGTCAGACCGCCGGGTCTCGCCGGCTAGCAGCCGGTTCACTCCGGCTGGATGCCGGCCGCCTTGACGATATCGGCCCATTTCTTGATCTCGACCGGCACGAAGGCCTTCAGCTCGTCCGGCGTGCTGGCTTCGGGCTCGATGCCGGCGGCGAGCAGGCGCTCCTGCGCCGCCTTGTCGTTGAGCGCGGCGGTGAAAGCCTGGTGGAGCTTGTCGACGACCGTGCGAGGCGTCTTCGCCGGGGCAAAGGCGGCGAACCATGCGGCGAGGTCGTAGCCGGGGACGCCGGCCTCCGCCATGGTCGGCAGATCGGGCGCGAGCGGGCTGCGCCTGGCGGTCGAGACGGCGAGGCCGTTGACCTTCCCGGCCTTGATCTGCGGCAGCGTGGTCGAGATGTCGGCGAAGACGAGTGAGATCTGGCCGCCGAGCAGATCGGTGATCGCCTGCGGGTTGCTGCGATAGGGCACATAGGTGAGGTCGAGCCCGGCGAGCGACTTCAGCATCTCACCCGCGATGCGTGACGAGCTAGAGCCGGCGCCGAAGGTGAGTTTGCCGGGATTGGCCTTGGCGTATGCGACCAGTTCCCCGACCGTCTTGGCCGGCACCGACTGGTGCGTCGCCAATGCCAGCGTGATCGTGCCGAGCTTGCCGACCGGCTCGAAATCCTTGACCGCGTCATAGGGCACGCTCTTGAGCAGGCTCTGATTGGCGCCATGGGTGGTGTTGGTGGTGATCAGCAGCGTGTGGCCATCAGCATCGGCCCGCACGACGTTCTGCGCCGCCAGAATGCCGCTGGCCCCGGGCAGGTTCTCGATCACGACCGGCTTGCCGAGACTGCGCGACAGGCTGTCGCCGAGGATGCGCGCCAGCGCGTCGGTGGCGCTGCCGGCAGCGAAGGGCACGACGAATTTGATGTTCCTGGCCGGGAAGTCCTGCGCCATGGCCGGCAGCGCCAGGCCGGCTGCAATCATGGCCGAGCCCGACAGCAGCCAACGTCTCGTCCTCATCATGTCCTCCTCCCTTGTCTTGGTTCGTTGTCTGAAAGGTCCGGCGTTCCCGGATCAGGCGTCGGGAATGTCGAGGTCGAGCAGGGCCGAGCTCAGGCTCTTGCCGTGCGTGTCAAGGCTGAGCGAGCGGGTGACGCCGCCGCCGAGCGCTTGGCGCATCACGAAGTTCAGCGCGCCCAGGCTGGGCACCTCGTAGCGAGTGACCTCGCCGGCGACGAGCGTACCGAAATGCGATTTCACGCGCGCCGCCGTGACCGCTTGTGCGAGCTTGCCATAGTCCGCGGGATCGAAGGCGATCACGGCGATGCTCGACGTGTCGCCCTTGTCGCCGGTGCGGGCATGGGCGATCTGGCGCAGCTTCATCTCAGCTCTCCAGCATGTGCACGGTGGGCGCGGCCTGCTCGCGCGGCAGATAGGTCGAGAGCATGCCGAGTACCTCGCGCACCGAGGCCGTGACGCCACCGCCGCCGGCCGGGCCATTGGTGTAGAGCGTCTCGACCTCCCGCCCGATCCGGGCTGCCTCGGCACGGCTCGTCGTGCGGCCGGCGACGCGGACGCGCACTTCGTATGGCTCCTGGCCGCATTTGGTCGAAAGCGCTGCGCCGTGCAGGGAATCGATGCCGATCAGCTCGAAGCGCAACTCGCTGGTCGCGACGCCGGTCAGCGCCAGCCGCTCGCGCACGATCGCGAGGGCAAGCTCGCCGCGGGCCCTCGCGCCCGGTCCGGCATAGGAGATCTGGCCTTCGCCGGTGAAGCCCTCGGCGACGCCGAGCGAGACCTTGAGCCTGTCGGGCCGCTCCTGACCGCTCGCGCCCTCGACCCGGACGCGATCAGGGCCGATCTGCGTGACGCGCACCTGCGAGAAATCGGCGGTGACGTCGGGCGTCAGATAGCGGGCCGGGTCATGCAGCTCGTAGAGGATCTGCTCCTTGCAGGTCGCGGGCGTCACCTCTCCACCCGAGCCTGCGACCTTGGTGATGACCACGCTGCCATCTTCCGAGACTTCGCCGATCGGGAAGCCGAGTCGGGCGAGGCCGGCGACATCCTTGAAGCCGGGATCGGCGAAATAGCCGCCGGTGACCTGCCCGGCGCACTCGAGCAGGTGCCCGGTCAGCGTCGCCTGGCCGAGCCGGTGCCAGTCGTCGAAGGACCAGCCGAACGCATGGACGAGCGGCCCGACGAAGAGGGACGGGTCTGCGGCGCGGCCGGTGATGACGATGTCGGCGCCTGCGGCGAGAGCCTCGGCGATCGGGGCCGCGCCGATATAGGCATTGGCCGAAATCAGCGAGGCTCCAAGCGCGGACGCCGGAGCGCCGCTTTCCTCGACCCGGCAATCGCTCCCGGCAATGGCCGCGAGCACGTCGTCGCCGGTGACGGCGGCGACCTTGAGACCGGGAAAGCCGAGCTGGCGGGCGAGGCCTGCAGCATATTGCGCGGCTCGCAGCGGATTGGCCGCGCCCATATTGGTGACGATGCGCGTGCCGGCGCGTCGGCAGGGCACGAGCACGGCTTTCAGCCGCTCGCCGAGCAGCGGATCGAAGCCGGCATCCGGATTCGTGCGGCGGGCCTGCTGGGCCAGCGCGATGGTGCGCTCCGCCAGGCATTCGAAGACGAGATAGTCGAGTGCGCCCTTTTCGGCGAGCTCGACCGCAGGTTCGATCCTGTCGCCGGAATAGCCGGCGCCCGCTCCGATCCGGACCGTCTTCATGGCTCCTCCCTCGGGCGGATGAAGCCATGTCGGAATTGATCAAACAATTGAAATAGTTGGATTACAGTAATAGAGAAAAGCTATGAATCTTGATATCCGGCAGTTGAGGGCCTTCGTGACGGTCGCTGAATGCGGCAGCTTCACGCGTGCCGCGTCGAGCCTGAACCTGTCGCAACCGGCGCTGACGGTGCAGATCCGAAAGCTGGAGGAGGCGCTCGCCATCCGGCTGTTCGACCGCAATACGCGCATGGTCGCGTTGACGCGCAGCGGCGCGGAGCTGCTGCCGGCACTCGGCCGCATCCTGCGCGAGCTCGACGGCGTGCTCGCCGAGACGCGCCAGCTCTCGACCATGCAACGTGGCATCGTTCGGCTTGCCGTGCTGCCGTCCTTCGCCTCGGGTGTGCTGCCGGAGATCATCGCGGAATTCCGGACGCGCCATCCCGGCATCGGCTTTTCCATTCGCGACGTGATCGCCAGCGGGGTGGCCGAGCTGGTCGCGGGCGGGGAGGCGGATCTTGGCCTGACGGGCGGCGCCGTCTCCGGCTCCGATCTCGAAATCCTCCTGCGCAGCACCGACAGCATGCACGCGGTTTATCCCGCGGGCCATCCACTGGCGCGACGCCGCCGGATCGGGATCGTCGACCTCGCGCCATATCCGCTCGTCCTGATGGATGCCGCGACCAGCGTGCGGCAGGTGGTCGATGCCGCCTTCGCCGCGGCCGGGATCGCGCCGCTGGTTGGCGCCGAGGTGACCTATATGTCGAGTGCCGTCGGCATGGTCCGCGCCGGCCTCGGCGTCGCCATCCTGCCCGGCTCGGCCATGGAGGTCCGAGCCGAACGCAGCCTGCGCTCGCAGTGCATCGAAGGTGACGATTTCGCCCGTCCGATCGCCGTGGTGAAGCGCCGCGGGCGGACGCTGCCACCGGCGAGCGAGCATTTCCTGGCTGAGCTCAAACGGCTGCTTGCGGCAGCGTGAGCTCCGCAGCCCGGAGGGTTGCCCTGGAACAGCCGCGACGCTCGCGCGTTGATCGTCGACCATCCTTGTCTCGCAGGAGGCTGCCATGCGCCGCCTTGTCGTTCTCGCCGCTTCGCTCGTTCCGCTCTTCGCCTTCGCAGCCAATGACGCATCGGCGCAGGGCGGCTTCCAGCTTCGTGGCGGCAATGCGGGCGGGGCCGTCGGCGGAGGCCCGGCGCTGTCCGGCGGCGGCTTGCGTGCCTCGGGCGGTGGAAGCCGGGTCTTGTCCGGCGGAGGGTTCGGCGGTGGCTATCGCCTGAATTCGGGCTATGGCTATCGTGGTGGTGGCTGGGGCTACCGGCCGGGCCGCTGGTATGGCGGCGGCTACTATGGACGCCGCGGCTACTATGGTGGCGGTTGGGGCTGGGGCGCCGGAGCTCTGGCGGCCGGCACCGTCCTCGGCACCGCAGCGGCCTATCCCTATTATTACGGCGCACCCTATTACGACGAGCCGGCCTATTATTATCGCCGGCCTTATTACGCCGCCCCGGTCTCCTCGGGCGTCGGCGATTACTGCCAGACACCGGTGCGGACCTGCCGGCTGATCAACCCCGCCGATCTCGGCGCCGGCTGCTCCTGCCGCGTCGCCGGCGGGAGAGCCCGCGGCAGCGTCATCCCCTAGGAGCGGCGCGCGCTCCGGCTGCCTCAGAGCCCGAAGTCCTGGCGCCAGCGCTCGATGTCTTCGAGCGCGACGTTCGAGCCGCACAGCACCAGCGCGATACGTTCGCCCGGCTTGAACTGATCCTTGCGCGCCATCGCCGCGGCGACCGTGCAGGAGGCGGCCGGCTCGAGCAGGACACGCCCGTTCTGCAGAACCCAGAGCAGTTCGCGCACAGCTTCCGCATCCGGCACGACCACGATCTCCTCGAGGAATTGGCGCGCCGCCGCCATGGTGCGCTCGGTCGCGAAGGGGGCGCCGAGCGTTCGTGCGATCGAGGTCGGGCGGATCGGCACCGGCTTTCCGGCTTCCAGTGCCTGCGTCATGGTGGTGGCGCCCTCGGTCTCGACGCCGTGGATGCGAACGGCCGGGTCGAGCCCCTTCAGCGCCGCGCCGACGCCGGCCGAGAAACCGCCGCCGCCGATCGAGATGAAGACATGGTCAATCCGCCCGCCGGCATCGGCCGCGAGCTCGAGGCCGACCGTGCCGTGGCCGGCGATGATCGCCGGGTCATCATAGGAATGGACATGGGTCATGCCCTTGCCCTCGTACTCCTCCGCCTTGGAGAAGGCGGCGAGCGCATCCTCGCAGAGCTCGACCTCGCCGCCGGCCTCCTGGGTCAGGCGGATGTTGAGCGGCGCGACGTTCTTCGGCATCAGCACCAGCGCCCTGATGCCGAGCATGCTGGCGACCAGTGAGACGGCGATGGCGTGGTTGCCGCCGGAGACGGTGACGACGCCGCGCGCTCTTTCGGCCTCTGACAGGCCGAGCAGCTTGTTGTAGCAGCCGCGGACCTTGAAGGAGCCGGCGAGCTGCAGGCTCTCGACCTTAACCACGGTCTCGACGCCGAGCCGGGCCGAGAGGCCGGCGCTCATGAAGGTCGGCGTACGCCGGACCTTGCCGGCGATGCGGGTGGCGGCGGCCTGGATGTCGGCGAGGGTGACGTCGAAGGACATGGCGGACTCACGGAAAGCTTGCTTGGTCGGCACAACAGCGCGCCGGGCGCAGCCCGGTCAAGCGCGCAGAACCGATTGACGACAGGCAATGCCAGCGTAGCCTGCCGGCACGGTTCATGCCTTCGGCCGGTTTCTGGAGATTTTCACCCGTGCGATATTCCCCCAAGGAGATGCTGGCCAAGCTGGTGTCGTTCAACACCGAGTCCTGGCGCAGCAATCTCGAGCTGATCCATTTCTGCCGCGACTATCTCGCCGCGCATGGCGTCGCGAGCACGATCGTGCCGAGTCCGGATGGGGAGAAGGCCAATCTCTACGCGACCGTTGGCCCGCAGGTCGCCGGCGGCATCGTCCTTTCCGGCCATACCGACGTCGTGCCGGTGGAGGGCCAGGACTGGAGCTCCGATCCGTGGACGCTGACCGAGCGCGACGGCAAGCTCTACGGCCGCGGCTCCTGCGACATGAAGGGCTTCGACGCGATCGCACTCGCCTTGGTGCCGGAGATGCTGGAAGCGGGCCTGAAACGCCCCTTCCACATAGCGCTCTCCTATGACGAGGAGGTCGGCTGCGTCGGCGCCCGCATCATGATCGACGCGATGGCGGAAGCGGGCTTGAAGCCATCCGCCGTGATCGTCGGCGAGCCCTCGATGATGCAGGTCGTCACCGGCCACAAGGGCGGAACCCGCATGAAGACGACGGTCCGCGGCTTTGCCGTGCATTCGAGCCGCGTCGACATCGGCGTTCCCGCCGTGATGGTCGCCGGCAAGCTGATCGCCTGGCATGACGAGGTCATGGCCGAAAACAAGGCGAACGTGCAGCCCGGTATCGCATTCGAGCCGCCCTATTCGACGTTGCATGTCGGCGTCGTCGAGGGCGGTACCGCCGTCAACATCACTGCCGAGCACGCCAGCTTCAGTCATGAGGTCCGCGTCATGCCGGGGGACGGTGCCGACTATGTTGCGCGCTATCGGGCCAAGATCGCCGAGCTGGAGGGGCCGATGAAGGCGATTGCGCCCGAGACCGGCATCACCATGGAGATCACCTCGCAGACCCCGCCGCTGGCGCCGGAGAAGGAGGGGGCAGCCGAGATGCTGTCGCGCCGCATCACCGGCGACAATGCCAGCCATGTCGTCGCCTACGGCACCGAGGGCGGCCTGTTCCAGGCGGCCGGCTGGTCGACCGTGGTCTGCGGCCCTGGCGATATCGCCCAGGCGCACCAGCCGGACGAGTTCATCACCGTGGCCCAGCTCGACGCCGGAACGAGCTTCGTACGTGCGCTGATCACGGAACTGGCCCGCTGAGCGTGCAAGGGCGGGGTGCTTCGTTGCAAGCCTTTGCCCCGCCCTTCGCAGCTTCGTGCGCCGCATTAGTAAGACTCGCAACAAAGTTCGATCTGGAACGAAGTCGATCGGCTGGACTGGACGCGGGCTTCGAACCGTCATTAATCTGCCGCCTTCGTCGGCCCGCCGCCAAAAACAAGCAGGCGGCCGGCACCGCTCCTGGGGAGGAGTGGTTTCAACCAACCGGGAGCAGTCTCATCATGTCGTTCAAGACCCATTGCCTGGCGGCCGTTGCGGCCCTGGCCTTGATGTGCGGGGCTGCCCAGGCCCAGACCTTGCGATACGCCAACCAGGGCGAGCTCAAGTCCCTCGACCCCTACACCGTCAACGAGACCACCACCAACGCCCATCTCGGCCACCCCTATGAAGGCCTGACGGCGCGCGGCAAGGACCTGAAAATCGAGCCGGCCCTCGCCGAGAAGTGGGAAATCTCCGATGACGGCCTGAAATGGCGCTTCTATCTGCGCAAGGGCGTCAAGTTCCACGACGGCTCGGACTTCACCGCCGACGACGTGATCTTCTCGGCCGATCGCGTACGCGCCCAGGGCTCGAACTTCACCACCCGGATCCCGACCAGCGCCAAGTTCGTCAAGGTCGACGACCACACGGTCGACGTGGTCCTGACCTCGCCGAACCCGATCCTGAACGCCCAGTGGGACACCTGGTACATCATGTCGAAGAAGTGGGCGGAGGCGAACAACGCCGTCGCCCCGACGCCTGCGGCCGCGACCACGCCGAGCTACGCCTCGCTCAACGCCAACGGCACCGGTCCCTACAAGATCGAGAGCCACCAGCCGGGCGTGAAGACCGTCTTCAAGCTGAACGAGAATTACTGGAAGAAGATCGAGGGCAACATCAAGGAGGTCGTATTCACGCCGATCTCGTCGGACGCGACCCGCGTCGCCGCGCTGCTCTCCGGCGAAGTCGACGTGATCGAGCCGGTTCCGATCCAGGACATCCAGCGCGTCAACGCCTCCGGCAACGCCCAGGTCCTGACCGGGCCGGAAACCCGCACCATCTTCCTCGGCTTCGACCAGACCCGCGACGAGCTGCTGGAGTCGAGCGTCAAGGGCAAGAATCCCTTCAAGGACGTCAAGGTCCGCCAGGCCTTCTTCCAGGCGATCGACATCGAGACGATCAAGAGCCGCGTCATGCGCGGGCTCTCGACCCCGTCGCCGCTGATGATCGCGCCTGAACTCTACCCGCACGCCGGCTTCACCCGCGCCAAGTTCGACACCGAAGGCGCCAAGAAGCTGCTGGCCGAAGCCGGCTATCCGCAGGGCTTCGAGGTGGGCATGGACTGCCCGAACGACCGCTACGTCAATGACGGCCAGATCTGCCAGGCGGTGGTCGGCATGCTCGCCCGCATCGGCGTCAAGGTGAACCTCAACGCCCAGCCCAAGGCCCAGTTCTTCGCCAAGGTGCTGAAGCCGGGTGGCTACAAGACCTCGTTCTACCTGCTCGGCTGGACCCCCGGCACCTTCGACAGCCACAATGTCCTCTATGACATTCTCGGCTGCCGCGACGTCGCCGGTTCCTCGCGCGGCGAGTCGAACCTCGGCAATTACTGCAACAAGAAGGTCGACGAGCTGACCGACAAGATCCTGGTCGAGTCGGACACCGCCAAGCGCAACGCCATGATCGGCGAGGCCTTCAAGATCTCCGTCGACGAGTTCTCCTACATCCCGCTGCACCAGCAGGCCCTGGCCTGGGGTGTGTCGAAGAAGGTGAAGCTCGCCCAGCGCGCCGACAATTCGGTGCTGCTCTACTACGCCACCAAGGAGCAGTGAGGGCCTGAGGGCGCGTAGGCGAGGAGCCCGCGCGCCCTTTCTCCATCTGCAGCAGAGAGGCCGTTCCGCACGGGACGGCTTCGGATTCCTTGTAAGGGCGACCATGCTCGCATTTGTCCTGCGCCGCCTGTTCCAGTCACTCATCGTGATGCTCGCGGTCGCGCTTATCGCCTTCACCATGTTCCGCTTCGTCGGCGACCCGGTGAACCAGATGGTCGGCGTCGACACGCCGCAGGAGCAGGTTGCGCAATTGCGCCAGACGCTCGGCCTCGACGAGCCGGTGGTCGTCCAGTTCGCGCGCTACATCTACAATGCTGCGCGGCTCGAATTCGGCGTCTCCTACCAGTTCCGCCTGCCGGTGATCTCGCTGCTCGGCGAGCGCGCCCCGGCGACGCTGGAACTCGCCTTCATGTCGGCGCTGTTCTCGCTGCTCGTCGGCATCCCCATGGGCGTCTACACGGCGCTGCGCCGCGACAGCTGGCTGGCGAAGATCTTCCAGACGGTCTCGCTGGTCGGCATCAGCCTGCCGACCTTCCTGATCGGCATCCTCTTGATCTACCTGTTCTCGGTCACGCTCGGTTGGCTGCCTTCCTTCGGGCGCGGCGAGGTGGTCAAGATCGGCAATTGGTGGACCACCGGCTTCCTGACGGCATCGGGCTGGAAGGCGCTGATCCTGCCCTCGATCACGCTCGGCCTGTTCCAGATGACACTGATCATGCGCCTCGTCCGAGCCGAAATGCTCGAGGTGCTGCGCACCGACTACATCAAGTTCGCCCGCGCCCGCGGCCTCAAGACCCGCGCCATCCATTTCGGCCATGCGCTGAAGAACACGCTGGTGCCGGTCATCACCATCGCCGGCCTGCAGCTCGGCTCGATCATCGCCTTCGCCATCATCACCGAGACGGTGTTCCAGTGGCCGGGCATGGGCCTGCTCTTCCTCAAGGCGGTGCAGCAAGTCGATATCCCGATCATGGCCGCCTACCTCATGTTGATCTCCTTCCTGTTCGTCAGCATCAACCTGATCGTCGACCTGCTCTATGCGCTGGTCGATCCGCGCCTGCGCGCGACGATCGGGGCGCATTGAGGCCGGTCATGAGCGCGCAACCCGCTTCCCCCGCGAAACAGTCGCCCTCGCTCTGGGCCCGCATCCTCGACAGCGACATCCTGGCGAGCTTCCTGCGCTCCAAGGTGACGATGGTCGCCGCGGTGATCGTGCTATTGCTGTTCATCGGCGCCTTCTTCTCGCCCTGGATCGCGCCGACCAATCCGTTCGATCCGGCGACCGTCTTCCTCTCCGACGCGAACATCCCGCCGGCCTGGCAGCAGGGCGGCGATCCCAAGTTCATCCTCGGCACCGACGACCAGGGTCGCGACCTCTATTCGGCGATCCTCTATGGCCTGCGCGTCTCGCTGATCGTCGGCCTGCTCGGCGTCGCATTGGCCGCCACGATCGGCATCACGCTCGGCCTGCTCGCCGGCTATCTCGGCGGCCGCGTCGACTCGCTGATCATGCGCATCGCCGACGTGCAATTGACCTTCCCGGCGATCCTGATCGCACTGCTGATCGACGGCGTCGTCCGCGGCATCTTCAAGCACGCCAACCGCGAGGACACCGCGCTCTACGTACTGGTGATCTCGATCGGATTGAGCTTCTGGGTGCAGTATGCCCGCACCATCCGCGGCTCGACCCTGGTCGAGCGCAACAAGGACTATGTCCAGGCTGCCCGCCTCGTCGGCCTGCCGGCGCCGCTGATCATGCTGCGGCATGTCCTGCCGAATGTGATCGGTCCGGTGCTGGTCATCCTCACCATCAACCTGGCGCTCGCGGTCATCACCGAGGCGACGCTCTCCTTCCTCGGTGTCGGCCTGCCGCCGACACAGCCCTCGCTGGGAACGCTGATCTCGATCGGCAACCGCTATCTGTTCTCGGGCGACTGGTGGATCGTGACCTTCCCGGGCGTGACGCTCGCCGTCCTGGTGCTGGCGGTGAACCTGCTCGGCGACTGGCTGCGCGACGCCCTGAACCCGCGGTTGAGGTGAGCCGATGAGCGAGACCGTCCTCTCCGTCCAGGACCTCACCGTCGAGTTCGTCACCCGCCGCGGCACGCTGCGCGCGCTCGACAAGATCTCCTTCGACATCGCCCGCGGCGAAGTGCTCGGCGTCGTCGGTGAATCCGGCGCCGGCAAGTCGGTCACCGGCTCGGCGATCATCGGCCTGATCGATCCCCCCGGCCGTATCGCCGATGGCAAGGTCGTGCTCTCCGGCGAGCGCGTCGATCATCTCCCGCCCGAGCAGATGCGCCGCGTCCGCGGCAAGCGCATCGGCATGATCTTCCAGGATCCGCTCACCAGTCTGAACCCGCTCTATCGGGTCGGCGAGCAATTGATCGAGACGATCCAGACCCATACCGATCTCAACGCGGCAGATGCCCGCAAGCGCGCCATCGCCTTGCTCGACGAGGTCGGCATCCCGGCGCCGGAGCGGCGCATCGACGGCTATCCGCACGAATTCTCCGGCGGCATGCGCCAGCGCGTCGTCATCGCGCTCGCGCTCTGCGCCGAACCGGAATTCATCATCGCCGACGAGCCGACGACGGCGCTCGACGTCTCCGTGCAGGCGCAGATCATCGGCCTGATCAAGCGGCTCTGCAAGGAACGCGGGACGTCGGTGATGCTGGTCACCCACGACATGGGCGTGATCGCCGAGACGGCCGACCGCGTCGCGGTGATGTATGCCGGCCGCGTCGCCGAGATCGGCCCGGTGCGCGAAGTGATCAAGCAGCCGCTCCACCCCTATACGCAAGGGTTGATGGGCGCGATCCCCTCGATCGAGGGCGATGCCGAGCGTCTCGTGCAGATCCCCGGCGCGATGCCGCGGCTCTCCAACATCCCCAAGGGCTGCGCTTTCAATCCGCGCTGCTCGAAGGTGTTCGACCGCTGCCGCATCGACCGGCCGGAGCTCATCGATGTCGGCGGCCATCAGGTCGCCTGCCATCTCTACGACAAGGCCAAGGCGCCGACCGGCAAGACGGAGATCGCGGCGTGAGCGACAAAGCCTTCGTCCAGGTCCGTGACCTCAAGCGCGTCTTCGACGTCTCCAAGCCCTGGCTCAACCGCGTGCTGGAGCGCCAGGACAAGCAGTTCCTCAAGGCCGTCGACGGCGTCTCCTTCGACATCCGTAAGGGCGAGACCTTCGCGCTCGTCGGCGAGTCCGGCTCGGGCAAGTCGACCGTGGCGCGCATGGTCGTCGGGCTGCTGAACCCGTCGGGCGGCACGGTCTCGATCGACGGTGTCTCGATGTTCGACGCCAGGGCGGCCCAGGAGCGCCAGCGCCTGCGCCGCCGTATGCAGATGATCTTCCAGGACCCTTACGCCTCGCTCAATCCGCGCTGGCGCGTCGGGCGGATCATTGCCGAGCCGATCCGGGCTTTCGGCCTCATCCAGGGCAATCCCGCGATCGAGGCGCGCGTCGGCGAACTGCTCTCGCTGGTCGGCCTGCATCCCGACGACGGCAAGAAGTTCCCGCACGAGTTCTCCGGCGGCCAGCGCCAGCGCATCGCGATTGCCCGCGCGCTCGCCTCCAATGCCGAGTTCATCGTCTGTGACGAGCCGACCTCGGCGCTCGACGTCTCCGTCCAGGCGCAGATCCTCAACCTGATGCGGGACCTGCAGGAAAAGTTCGGGCTGACCTATCTCTTCATCAGCCACAATCTCGCGGTCGTCAGGCACATGGCGACCCGCATCGGCGTGATGTATCTCGGCCGCCTCGTCGAGGTCTCCGACGGCAAGCAGCTCTTCGCCGCTCCGCGCCATCCCTATACCAAGATGCTGCTTGAGGCTGTGCCGGACCTCGCCATGATCGGCAAGCCGCGCGAGGGCGTGAAGGGCGAGATCCCGAACCCGATCAACCCGCCCTCGGGCTGCACCTTCCATCCGCGCTGCCCGCTGGTCTTCGACCGTTGCCGCGTCGAGAATCCGCCGGCGATCGACGGCGTCGCCTGCCATGCGGTCAATGCGGGCCGCGAGGCGGCTTAAGAGGCTTGCTCAGGCGGCACGCCGGCCGTTCCTGCTGAGCAACTCCCAGCCCTTTGCCGTAACGGCGATCAGCCTGCCCTGGCGCACGAGATAGCCGTGCTCGACCGCGTCCTCCCACACCGTCAGGCGCGGGCAGGAGGTGCGCCAGCTCTCCATCAGCTCGGCATGCGAGCGCTCCTCGCGCGCGACCCATTCGACGAGATCGAGGATCAGCGGATCGTCTGCGGCAAGCATCGCGGCATCGCCTTCCGATCAGGACGGAAGCGCGATGATAGCGCTGAGCAATCGGCGGGAAAAGACGCGCCCGCTCACTGCCCCGTAGGCAGGCTCGGCGCCTTTGGCCGCCGGCCGAGCGGTGCCACCGGCCGCTCGGTGCGGTACTGGCCGCGCGCGATCGCGGTGAACAGCAGGGCGACCGCCGTCAGCGTCATCAGCCACCAGGTCTGGAACGAGGCGAAGCCGAGCGCCGCCAGCGCGAAGGCGGTGACATAGGCCGCGACGCCGCCGGCAGCGAGCGCGCCCGGCATGCGGCCGGCGGCGCTGACCGCGAAATAGAGGCAGAGCGCCGCGGTCGCCGCGCCGACCAGGCCGAGCTCGTACCAGGTCTCGAACAGGATGGTGGTCGGCACCTCCAGCGGCAGCGCGCCGGTGGTGCGCCCGCGCAGCACGGTATCGAGGCCATGGCCGGTGATCAGCTGCACCGGGCGGCTCGAGATGATGTCGGCCCAGATGTCGAGCCCGGTGCCGACCGTGCTGAACACGGCCGGCGAGAGCCGAAAGAACGGCAGCAGCAGGAAGGGCAACAGCGGGGCGAGCAGCATCAGCCCGGCCATGATCCCGCCCATCAGCCGGGCGCCGACGATGCGGTTGGCGCTGACCGCGCCGAAGGCGATCGCGCCGCACAGCATCGCCATCGCCTCGCCATCCTCGATGCGCGAGAGGGCGAGCAGGCCGACGACCAGCGCCAGGCCCAGCGCTGTCAGCCCGCGCTCGCGCGAGAGCAGCCAGGCGAGCGCCGGCCAGGCCATGATCAACACGACGCTGACGCCGCGCTCGACGCTGCCGGCGGCATCGGCCGCGCGCGAGTCGACCGGGCCGAGCGCCTCGGTCAGCAGCAGGCCGAGCGCGAAGATCGCGGCCAGGCCGGCACCGAGCGCCGCGAGGTTGAGATTCGAGGCACGCATGCGCTCGGGCAGCGCCGCCGCGCCGGCAAAGCCGAGCGCTACGGCGAGGAAGAGATTGGCCGCCTTCTCGGTGGCCGAGCCGGTATAGGGGCTCCAGACCAGCGAGAGCACGGCCCAGCCGACCAGCGCCCACAGCGTCAGCCCGGCGCGGCTGAAGAGCGACGACCGGATATTGCCGGCGAACCAGCGCGGCGCCTCGATCAGCGCGGCGATCGACAACAGGATCACGCCGATCGGTACCAGCACGACGGCGGCGCGGCGCGAGACCAGCGAAGCCAGCGGCAGGGCGAGCGCCAGCGTCGCGAAGCCGATGCGGCGCAAGAGCAGCGCGGCGTCGGTCGCGGGGTCGAGGGGCGTCTGGGCGTTGGGGCGGATCATGGGCAAGCAGGTACTCGGCAGGCTGCCTCCGGCCGGGATGCCGGGAGCGGCCCAGTCCACCCTAGCGTCCGTTGCGGGCTTCGACTGTAGGTGCGCTGCAACACTGGCAAAGCATCTCATGCAGATTGGAACACCTAAAGTTCACTGGCTGCGTCCGCCATTCCGTGAGATGAAGAGGAACGATGACTGCTCCGCTCGCCGCGATCGTCTACTCCTCGGGCTTCCCCATCGACGAGCTGATGGCGGAAGTGGCCAACACGCTGAAGCGTGAGGCTGTCCGGCTCGGCGGCGTCGTCCAGCACAATAACGGTGACTGCCTGAGCGGCTGCGCCAGCATGTCGCTCGAGGACCTCGCCTCCGGCCAGCTCTTTCCGATCAGCGAGGATCGTGGTGCCGGCTCGGCCGGCTGCCGGCTCGACGCGGCCGGGCTCGCCGCCGCCGGTGCCGCCGTCACGGGGGCACTGTCCGGACCGGTCGATCTCGTGATCGTCAACAAGTTCGGCAAGCAGGAGGTTCTGGGGCAGGGCCTGCGGGCAGAGATCGCCGCGGGTGTCGTCGCTGGCCTGCCGCTGCTGACCGCCGTCCGCGACGACATGCTCGCCGCCTGGTCGGAGTTCGCCGGCGAGGACTGGCAGCGCCTGCCGCCCGAAGCCGCGGCCATCACCGATTGGGCCATGGCGGCGCTGCGCCAGCCGGCCTGAAGGCTCGCAAGGAACGATCCGTGCCTGTTGGCAGCGACTTTCTCGACGACTATCTGATCCGGCCGGATCCTGCCGCGGCCCGGCTCGGCGCGACCGTCACCGGCATCGACCATAGCGGTGCGCAGGTCGAGACCCGCGTCGTCACCGAGCGGGCGCTGACGCTCTATCTGAACAGCCAGGAGATCGTCACGATGATGACGATCGGCGATCACCCCGAATACCTCGCACTCGGTTACCTTCTGAATCAGAACATGCTCAGGCGCGGCGACGTGGTCGAGGCGGTCGACTATGACGAGGAGCTCGAGGTCGTGGTGGTGCGCACGCCCGAGCGCACCGATTTCGAGCAGAAGCTGAAGAAGAAGACGCTGACCTCCGGCTGCGCCCAGGGCACCGCCTTCGGGGACCTGATGGAGGCGATCGACGAGATCGTCCTGCCCAAAGCGGAGCTGCGCACCAGCTGGCTCTATGCGTTGACCCGCAAGATCAACACCACGCCTTCGCTCTATCTGGAGGCGGGCGCGATCCATGGCTGCGTGCTCTGCGAGCGCGACAAGCCCTTGGTCTATATGGAGGATGTCGGCCGCCACAACGCCGTCGACAAGGTCGCCGGTTGGCTCTTCCGCCATGATGTCGATCCCGGCGGCATGATTTTCTACACCACCGGCCGGCTGACCTCGGAGATGGTGATCAAGACGGTACGCATGGGCATCCCGATCCTGGTCTCGCGCTCGGGCTTCACCGAATGGGGCGTCGAGCTCGCCCGCAAGGCCGGCCTCACTCTGATCGGCCGCGCCCGCGGCAAGCGCTTCCTGGCGCTCGCAGGCGAAGACCGCATCGTCTTCGACCAGGACCCGGACAGCGTCGAGGACGAGGGCGGCAAGCATCGCCGCAAGGGATCCGGCGATGACTGATGCCAATCCCCCAACCCTCGGCCTCCTGCTCGCCGGCGGGCTTGCCCGGCGCATGGGCGGCGGCGACAAGCCGCTGCGCACCATCGCCGGCCGCACCATCCTAGCCCATGTCATCGAGCGGCTCAGGCCCCAATGCGACGGCCTCCTCCTCAATGCCAATGGCGATCCCGCCCGCTTCGCTGATTACGCCCTGCCTGTCGTCGCCGACAGCGTGCCGGATTTCGCCGGGCCGCTCGCCGGTATCCTTGCCGGGCTCGACTGGCTGGCGGCGAACCGATCGGGCGCGGATTGGCTGGTCAGCGTCGCCGCCGACACGCCCTTCATCCCGCGCGATCTGGTGGCGCGGCTGCACGATGCGCGAGAGGCGGCGAATGTCCCGCTCGCCTGCGCCGCCTCGGGCGGGTGGACCCATCCCGTGATCGGGCTCTGGCCGGTTTCGCTTCGTGAGGAGCTGCGTCATGCGCTCACCGTCGAGGACGAGCGCAAGATCGATCGCTGGACGGCGCGCCATGGCGTCGTCGCGGTCGAATGGCCGACCGACCCGGTCGATCCCTTCTTCAACGCCAACCGGCCGGACGATCTCGCCGAGGCCGAGCGGCTCCATGCCACGCTCGGCGATGCTTGATCGGCCGCGGCGGCGCCCCTAGATTCAACTGATAAGCGAAGCTTATTCGCCTGCCTCTGGGGGAAGCCGCATGAAGTCCTTCGTCATTGCCGTCGCCTTCGCCGTCATCGCCGCCTATGGCGCGAGTCTGGTGCTGGCGACCTATCAGCGTCCGGTCGACGTCGCCTATGCGACCAGCAGCGTGAGGCTCTAGCCCTCCAGCAGTGTCTTCAAGCGCACGAGATCGGCCGCGATCCATTCGGCATCGCGCGCGAACTCGTCATCGGTCATCTCCGGGCGCCTGAACAGCGTGAACACCACCTCGCTGCCGCTGCCATTGGCGAGCGCCCGCATCGGGTTGTGCATCGGTGCGCCGCTGTCGGGGATGACGGCATGGTCGAGCACGCCGTAGCGGTTGGGCTCGCTGAACAGCACTCGCATCGGCCCCATCGGTGTCCTGGCGCGATAGGTCATGCCTTCGACATGGCTGAACCCGTCGCCGAGGCCCTCAGCCCATTTCGGAAAGTTCAGGGGCTCGGCGAGGAAGCCGTAGACCTCCTCGATCGGCCGGTTGATCGCGATGTTGATATGGCGCGTCGGCAGGACGGTCATGATCACCTCTCCATCGGTTCTGTCGATAAGAACATAACATGAACAAAATTGTCTGTCATCGCGGATCGGTGATGGGCCGTGCGTGAGCTCGCCGCGGATCGATCAAGAATCCGCCGGCTTCGCCGGTCTTCTTCCCAGCGGCGACGGATGAGGAGATTCGCGATGGAGCACAGTATCGGCCTCGGCCTGACGGTTTTCGTGCAGCACGGGCGGGAGCAGCAGGCCGCTGACTTCTACAGAGAGGCCTTCGCGGCGCGGCAGCTCCGGAAGCACAGGGTCGACGGCGAGCTCGCCGGGGTCGAGATGCTCATTGGCGCAACGCGGGTGTCCGTCGCCGGTTCCAATCCGCGGCGCGAGGAGGAGCCGTCCTATGGCGGCCCGTTCTTCCCCAAGGCGGCCGGCGCGGTCAGCACGATCATCCAGCTGACGGTGCCCGATATCGAGGCCTGCTTCGCCCAGGCGATCGTCGCCGGCGCGGCGCTGCGCGACCGGGTCCAGACCGATGTCGAGGGGCGGCGAGTCGCCTCGCTGTTCGACCCGTTCGGGCACATCTGGGTGCTGATCGAGCGGCAGGCGGAGATCGCCGGCGTCGATCTCGATCGGATTGCGCTGCAGGCCGACCGTCCCGGCGGCTCGGTTCTGCGAGCCTAAGGCTTCGGCGCTACTCGATTATGATCCGCGGCGCCGCCCGGGCCGGCCCGGCAAGGCCGGCCTTCACCTGTCGCGCCAGTGCGACATAGGCCTTGGCATGGGCGCTGTCCGGGTCGCTCGCGACAATGGGGCGGCCGCCATCGGAGGTCTCGCGGATCGGCATGGCGAGCGGAATTTCACCGAGGAAGGGCACATGGAGCCGCTCGGCCTCATGCCGTGCCCCGCCATGGGCGAAGATGTCGGAGCGGTGGCCGCATTCCGGGCAGATGAAATAGCTCATGTTCTCGACGATGCCGAGGATCGGCACCTCGACCTTCTTGAACATCGCGACGCCGCGGCGGGCATCGAGCAGAGCGAGATCCTGCGGCGTCGAGACGATGACGGCGCCGGCGAGCGGGGTCTGCTGCGCCATGGTGAGCTGGGCGTCGCCCGTGCCGGGCGGCATGTCGACGACGAGCACGTCGAGCTCGCCCCAGGCGACCTCGCGCAGCATCTGGGTGATCGCCGAGATCACCATCGGGCCGCGCCAGATCATCGGCGTCTCCTCGTCGATCAGGAAGCCGATCGACATGATCTTGAGGCCATAGGCCTCCATCGGCGCGAGCGTGCGGCCCGAGACCAGCCGCGGCTTGCCGGTGATGCCGAAGATCTTCGGCACCGACGGGCCGTAGATGTCGGCGTCGAGCACGCCGACCTTGAGGCCGAGCGTCGCGAGGCCGACTGCGAGATTGGCGGTGGTGGTCGACTTGCCGACGCCGCCCTTGCCGCTGGCGACCGCGATGATCTGCTTGACGCCGGGAATGCCGGCCGCCTTCGGGACGGGGCCGCCGGGGCCGGGCTGGCCATGCGCCTGCCGGCGGGCCTCGGCCGCCTGCGAAGGGGCACGCCCCGGTGCCTTGTCGGCAGTGAGCCCGACCAGTACCTGCGTCACGCCGGGAATGCCGCTGACCGCGCTTTCGGCCGCCTTGCGCACCGGCTCCATCGCATTGGCTTCGGTCGCGTCGATGCCGATCGCGAAGATCACCTTGCCACCGTCGATCAGAATGTCGCCTATGCGGCCCGATGCCGCCAGCGATTGCCCGCTTGCCGGCAGCTTCACCAGTTCGAGCGCGCGCAGGATGTCGTTTTGCGAAAGGGCCACGATCTGGGCTCCGTTATGCTGGCGTGACGCTAGGCCGCGGCCTTGCGGATGTGGAAGACCAGCAGCTCGCCCTCGCTGCTGCTCAGTTCGATCGCGTCGCCGGTCTCGCGCATCAGATTGGGGATGTCGATCGCAGCCATCGGATCGGTGCATTCGACCAGGAAAAGATCGCCCGGAGCCGCGCCTCTCAGCGCCTTGCGCACGCGCAAAGCGGGGAGGGGGCATTTCAGGCCGCGCAGATTGAGCGGAATGGATGTCATGGATGAGGCCGGTCGAACGATGTTGCGCTTCATATGATGGCTTTTCGCGAGGGAGCAACAGCACTTATCCTTCTCACCTCGGGGGAGAAGGTGTCTGCGTGGCAGACGGATGAGGGCAGGAATGGCTCCGGCTAACGATGGAAAGTGGGCGCGGCGGCGCGGCCCTCGTCCGTCAGCGCTTCGCGCTGCCACCTTCTCCCCCCAGGCGAGAAGAGTTTGTGCGGCGATCGCTGCGGCCTTCTGCCTGTTGGCATTCCCAGCCTCCGCCCAGGAACTGCGCGGCCATGGCGGGCCGGTGCGCGCGGTAGCCGTCTCGGCTGATGGCGCGACGGCCCTGACCGGCTCCTTCGACCAGTCGGCAATCCTCTGGGACCTCGCCCGCGGCAGCGCGATCAGGGTGCTGCGCTTCCATCAAGGTGCGGTCAACGCCGCTGTGGCGGTGAACGGCCTCGGCTTCGCCACTGGCGGCGAGGACGGCAGGATCGCGCTCTCGCGCGGCGATGCGCCCGAGCCGGTCAAGGTGATCGAAGGGCACAAGGGCCCGGTCGCGGCGCTGGCGATCTCGCCTGACGGGCAGCATCTCGCCTCCGCCTCCTGGGATGGGACAGTCCGTGTCACCCCGCTGGCCGATGGCGCGGCTCGCGTGCTCGAAGGCCATCAGGGCCCGGTCAACGGCGTCGCCTTCGCGCCGGGCGGCATGGTCGTCTCCAGCGGCTATGATGCGACCTTGCGGCTCTGGCCTGCCGATGGCGGCGCGCCGCTCATCGTCACCACGCCCGCGCCGCTCTACGGCGTCGTGGCAGCGCCCGATGGCGAGATCGCGGTCGCCGCCGCCGATGGCCGCCTGCGCCTGTTCGGACCGGATGGCGCTCAGCGCGCCGAGATCGCGGTCGGCGAGACGCCGCTGATCGCGCTCGCCATCTCGCCGGACGGCGCGGTCATCGCCGCCGGCGGCCTACGCGGCCAGGTCGCGCTGATTGACCGCAAGGCGCGCACCATCCGCGCCACTTTGGTCGGCCCCGGCCTGCCGGTCTGGTCGCTCGCCTTCCTGCCGGACGGCAAGCAGCTGCTCTCCGGTGGCGCCGACCGGCTGGTCCGGCGCTGGAACGCCGTCACCGGCGAGCATGTCGGGGCGGTGGTGCCGCGCGCCGGCGAGGATGCGCTCGCCGCCTTCCAGGGCGAGCGGGGGGCGCAGGTCTTCCGCGCCTGCGCGGCTTGCCACACATTGACTCCGGCGGATGGCAACCGGGCCGGCCCGACTTTGCACGGCCTCTTCGGCCGCCGCATCGCGACTGCGCCGGGCTATGCCTATTCCGAGGCGCTCAAGGGTATGGACATCGTCTGGAGCAAGGAGAGCGTCGCCAAGCTGTTCGAGATCGGCCCGAACGCCTATACGCCCGGCACCAAGATGCCGGAGCAGATGATCGGCTCGGCGCAGGATCGCCAGGCGCTGGTCGACTGGCTGGAGAAGATGACCCGCTGATCCCGTCAAAACTGGGGATAACCACAGCTTCTGGTTGTCGTGACGTAGGGTTAGACCGAGAGTTGCCTCGGGGTTGGGGCGATTTCCATGACATTCAAGCTGCGACTGCCGCTGGCATTCATGGCCGGGCTGTTCCTGTCCGGCTGCGCGATCACGGACGAGTTTTCTCGGCAGGGCGGTTTTACTGATCGCGTTCTCGATACGATTCTGTTCCAGGCGGAGGCCAGAGAACACCGCGTTTTCCGTTCATATCTGTTAGTTGGCATACTGGCGCGCATAGGCAGTGAATCGCCCGTAAATCTCGATGACCGTGAAGCGGTCGGATTCCGGATCAAGCAGGCTGTCCAAGCCGCAAAAGAGGCGCTGATCTGCGCTAGAGATCAGGATTGTGCCTTCTTCGAAGACCGCCAGGCTATCCTCGATCGCCGGTTGTTCCGCTTGGCGGTTGCGGTCCTGTATCCGGAGGAGGCACGCGATCTTCTCGTCAAGGTTCGTAACGGGCTGCAGGGCAAAGTGCCGCTTGCCGGCAGAACCCTGGCGGCGGCGGCCGCGGCGGTGGAAGCGGTCGGAGAAGCGGGAGGAGCCGTCAATGAGGCGGCAGGGATCGTTAGTTCTCTGCTGGATCTCGGTTACGCAGCGGCGCAATACAGCCAGAGACTTGGGCCGCTTTACCGAGACAGTCTCGACCTCGACATGCGCATCTTCATCTCGTCCGTCGCGGATGTAGCAAGGATGCGCGATCTGGAGTGCAAGCTACCGCTTGGCAGCAAAAAAGCGCGTCGAAAGCTGATGGTTTCCCAGGCTGCAATCACCATCCCCCTGGATGGAGCCGACATCTGCCAACTTCAGTTTCGAGCCCTTCAGGTTCATGGCGAGGGCATTGGTTCCGTTGCCGGATGGCGAAGCTTCCTGAACAACGAAGTCAAACCCTATGCGGTAATCATGAAGCCGCAGCCTGCACATTGGGGACAGGCCAGCGACCTCATTTGGCGCGGTTGCAGACTCCTGCTCAAGGAAGAAAAAATCGAGAGTGAGTGCCAACCCAGCGGCTCTCTCATCTATGAGAGTCTACTGAATGGAGAGCGGCGTCAGGCCGTCGAACTGGAAATCCAGTGAAGCGCTGAAGTGGGGCAGGCCTACCCCAGCGGGTCCTCGCCCCGCTCCGCCCGCTCGCGCAGATAGTCGTCGGTCGTGCGCACCGGCGGGCGCTGCGGCGAGTGATGCGGGTCGAAGCTCTCATTGACCACGGCCTCGACCCGGCAATCCTCGCACATGCGCAGGATCGCGGCGCGTTTGGCGCCTTCACCGGTGAACATCCAGTGCTTGTTCTCGAGCTTGGCTGCGATCTTCTCGATCGTGCTGCGGACGCCGAAGGGCTTGGCGCAGGCGATGCAGTGGAAGGGTTCCTCCTGCTTGACGATGCGGCGGCCGCCCTTCCAGGCGTCGAAATCGACGCGCGGCTCCAGCGTGATCACCTTCTCCGGGCAGGTCGCGGCACAGAGCCCGCACTGGACGCAGAGGTCCTCCTGGAAGGTCAGAGTCGGACGCTCCGGGTTGTCGCCGAGCGCGCTGACCGGGCAGGCGGAGACGCAGGCGAGGCAGAGCGTGCAGCCTTCGGTGTCGACATGGACGGTGCCGAAGGGCGCACGCGGCGGCATCGCCACGATCGCGACCGGCCTCGGGGCGGCGGCGTGCAGTTCGCCGATCGTCTGGCGCAGCAGCGGCCGGCCGCCCCCCATTGGCCGGAAGCGGGCGGGCTGCACGGCGCTGGTGCCGGGCGCGACCTTCGCGAGCGCGGCAGCGAGAGCATCGGGGTCGTCGGTCTCGATCAGCGTGGCGCGGGCCTCGCCATAGCCGAGCGCGCCGGCGAGCGCGTTGGCATAGTCGAGATTACGGGTGAGGCCGGAGAGGTCGTGCTTCGGCTTGGCCCGCCCGAGCACGCGGATGGCCGAGGCGCCGAAGGCGAGCCCGGCGGCGAAGGTATCGAGGCCAAGCTGGGTGATCTCGTTGACGCGCAGGGGCAGGACGCGCGCCGGCAGGCCGGCGCCATGGCGGGCGAGCGCCTCGATCAAGGGCTCGCCATGGTCGCCGTCATGCAGCAGCACGACCGGCTC
>Ga0209130_1000233_pt1 | contig 72887 bp, 70 predicted proteins | sample AraplaMF_Cvi_mLB_FD_184264 | JGI IMG/M metagenome (GOLD analysis project Ga0209130, IMG submission 184264) | Arabidopsis root microbial communities from the University of North Carolina, USA - plate scrape MF_Cvi_mLB (SPAdes) (version 2) | ecosystem: Host-associated > Plants > Roots > Endosphere... | reverse complement strand
TTTTCCCGCCATCTACTCCATTAAAATATTGTTTTACTATCTGTAGCTTTTCTTTAGGAGAAAACTTTCCCATAAAAAATGCACCTCCAATTGTTAATTGTGTCTAACAATTGGGGTGCACATCATATTGGAGGCGGCGTTTGTATGAAGTAAGCAACTATGAGTTATCTGAAGAAGGTGGTGTATTAGCCAAACGATTAAAACTTTTAAAAGCAGAAATTGCTGATATTACACCACCTGTTAAAAATAAGGCTGATCCACCGACTAAAATAATACGACTGACATACGTCTCACGAGCTTCTTCAACTTGTTCTTGTAACGGTGTAGGCATATAAATTTCCTCCTAATAAAAATGTGTTTTGTAATAGTATATACAAACGCCTAACATGTGTTAAAAACGCTAGATAGTTAATTATAGGTAGAATTATTAGTTCTATAAAAAATATAGAAAGTTATATGAATCATATAGTATCAAAAAACGTTTTAATTATTTGAAAAATCTTCACCCTAAATTTATGCGAACTTCACATACAGCACAAATTGAAATTATATTATGTATATGTACTAAATAAATAAAATTTTATAACATTGCTGTTTTTAAATAATGAAAATCCAATTATTCCTATATAAGGGTCTTAATTGTATGTTAGAGATATCATTTTATGTAGAAGCAGTTATAAATAAAAAGGAATTTAAATAAAAGGGGAATGTCTTATGACAACACATACGAGCGAGATAAAAAAAAGTTTAGTAACTGAAGAAGATGTGGATATTTTAAAAATAATGGCGCATCCAATACGATTGCAAATCGTAAATGAATTAAGTGCACGCAAAACTTGTAATGTAACACAATTAACAGAAATATTAAATATTCCTCAATCGACTGTTTCGCAGCATTTATCAAAAATGAAAGGTAAAGTGTTAAGAGCTGAGAGAAGAGGGTTAGAAATTTATTATTACATTAATAATTTAAAAGCAAGCAAGATTGTTAGTGTTTTAGGATACATAAATTAATGAAGTGTTGTTATACAAAATAGCCTCTGCTGTTAAGCAGGGGCCATTTTGTATTGTTTTATTTATTTGCATTTAAAATTTTATAGTTTTTATGATTTACAATTGTTCGGTCAAATTCAAAAGTACCACCGCTCACATCTGTAACTTCAACTAAGACCGATTCAGTGTATAGTTTTAGTACAGATCCTGTAATCTTTAAGTTACTTCGTTGAAATAGTATAGTATCCCCTACGTTTGCTTTCATAGTACCTCCTTATAAAAGACAGAAATGTTTGTTTATTATATATATTAAACCACGTATAGATATATTAGTGAATGTTTAGTTTTATTTATCAATAAAATATTTTTTTGTTTAATAAACTGAAAGTGCAACATTATGTAAATAGATTATATATTTTCTATTTTTATGTACGAAATTGGAAATACAAAAAGAGTGGGATTTTTGAGCACAAGCCTTGTAACGAAAAGAAAGTTTATAAGGCAATTAAATGACTTGTATCAAGGAGTGCGGGCGTAACATGTTACAAAGCTGGAGAGTTAAAAAGAATATGGTGTTTTTTTGTTTGTATAGGATAATCAAAATTTTGAAGTCCAGCCATGGTGTAACTGGGCACATAACTTTTTATAAAAGAGGATATGAAAACACACATAAGTCGTATTGATGTAAAACATTATAAAAGCTGCTACGTATTTAACATGTAGTTTTTTGTATTTCATCCGTCGTTTTCTGTAACTGATTCCATATTTTTGACGCTCTATCTTGTAAGTGCTTACATAAGCGGAAACATCCTATACAATGAAGTTGTTAAATCGAATGAGGTGGCGAAAATGAAAATGAAAATAAAAAAAGCATATTTAGAGAATAGCATTGAAATAGAAAGAGGAGGCGGAATGATATGAAAAAATCAACTGTTAATCCATGGCTTGTTGTCCTTGGCACGGTCATAGTACAAATGGGGCTTGGAACGATATATACATGGAGTTTATTCAATCAGCCTTTAGTTAGTAAATACGGTTGGAGTCTAAACGCTGTTGCAATAACTTTCTCAATTACTAGTCTTTCCTTAGCATTTTCAACTTTATTTGCGAGTAAATTGCAAGAAAAATGGGGACTTCGTAAACTTATTATGATAGCTGGACTAGCGTTAGGACTAGGATTAATACTTAGTTCACAAGCTTCTTCATTAATATTGCTTTATGTACTAGCAGGAGTTGTTGTAGGTTACGCGGATGGTACAGCATATATTACTTCACTATCCAATTTAATAAAGTGGTTTCCAGAGCGTAAAGGTTTAATTGCTGGTATTTCTGTCTCTGCATATGGTTCGGGTAGCTTAATCTTTAAATACATTAACGCACAGTTGATTGAATCAGTTGGTGTATCACAAGCGTTTATATACTGGGGTTTAATTGTTACAGCTATGATTGTAATTGGCGCTTGTTTAATCCATCAAGCTGCAGATCAAGGAGCAGTTCATGAAACAAAAACTCAGGAATATACAACGAAAGAAATGTTAGGCACAAAACAAGTATACTTATTATTTATTATGTTATTTACATCATGTATGAGTGGCTTATACTTAATTGGTATGGTAAAAGACATTGGTGTTCAACTTGTAGGGCTTAGCGCAGCGACAGCAGCTAATGCGGTGGCTATGGTTGCAATCTTCAATACATTAGGTCGTATTATTCTAGGACCGTTATCAGATAAAATCGGCCGTTTAAAAATCGTTACTGGTACTTTTGTTGTTATGGCGGCTTCAGTTTTAGTTCTAAGTTTCGTAGATTTAAATTATGGTATCTACTTCGTATGTGTAGCAAGTGTAGCGTTTTGCTTTGGTGGAAATATCACTATTTTCCCGGCTATTGTTGGTGATTTCTTCGGTATGAAAAATCATAGTAAAAATTACGGAATCGTGTATCAAGGATTTGGATTTGGAGCGCTTGCTGGTTCCTTTATCGGTGCAATTCTAGGTGGATTTAAACCAACTTTCATGGTTATCGGCGTATTATGTGTCGTGTCATTTATTATCGCAATTTTAATTCAAGCACCTAAACAGAAAAAAGAACAAGAAGAAGAGTATCGCAGCGTAGCATAAGTGTATAAATCTTCTATAGCACTATGATCACGAAAAAGCATCCTATTAAATAGGGTGCTTTTTTATGAGTTATTTTAACAAGGTTAAATTACTTTTGGAATTTTTTTAGGTGTAAAAGTGAGTGAAATATCCATTTGGATTATATTGGAATATAATAAATCGATATATCGTATTCGAAATATGTAATAAATCTTAAATAATAAAGAAGACATTCATTGGTATTTGCAATATATATTTTCAGAAAAATATTGAGAAAATATATACTTGAGTTTTTCATAAAGCATTTTAAAAGAAGGTATATACAGTTTATTTTCTTCAATTTTAAAAAGAGGAGTTTGAATTTAATTTATAATGTAAGTACTTTTAATGCTTTTAGATATGATTTTATTAAGAGGCATTAAAATGTTTTATCTGAAAAATAAAAAAAGATTGACAAGTTTATTGAGAAACATTATCATTTCGTTGTAAGAATATTAAATGAAAAACATTATCAGTAAATATTATTTTGATGAAAAGTACACTTGACCAATTAGTTTAGTAAGTGTATTATTTTTTACATCGATAATGATAATCATTATCATTAATTGTTTAATTAAATTAATTTTCAAATGAAAGGATAGAGGAAATGAATTTAGGGGAATTTGATGGGAAGACCGTTATAGTAACAGGTGCAGCCCAAGGTATAGGTAGTGTTGTAGCAAAAATGTTTTTAGAAAGAGGAGCTACAGTTATTGCAGTTGATCAAAATGAAGAAGTGCTAAATATGTTATTAAATCATTGTGCATCATATGAAACACATATGAAGACATTTCATTTAGATGTGAGTGATAGCACTGCTGTTGAAGAGGTAGTAAACCGAATTGAAAATGACATAGCACCGATAGATATATTAGTAAATGTTGCAGGGGTTTTACGTATGGGAGCGATTCACTCTTTAAGTGATGAAGATTGGAATAAAACATTCTCTGTAAATACTACAGGAGTTTTCTATATGTCCCGAGCGGTAAGTAAACGCATGATGGTAAGAAAATCAGGGGCAATTGTTACAGTTGGCTCAAATGCGGCGAATACTCCGAGAATGGAAATGGCTGCGTATGCTGCATCAAAAGCTGCAACGACCATGTTCATGAAATGTTTAGGATTAGAGCTTGCAGCATACAATATTCGCTGCAACTTAGTTTCTCCAGGTTCTACTGAAACTGAAATGCAAAGATTATTATGGGCTGATGAGAATGGAGCTAAAAATATAATTGCTGGTTCTCAAAATACATATAGACTCGGTATACCGTTACAAAAAATTGCACAACCTTCAGAAATTGCTGAAGCAGTATTGTTTTTAGCTTCTGATAAAGCGAGTCATATTACAATGCACAATTTATGTGTCGATGGCGGAGCTACATTAGGAGTTTAATAAAGTGAAACTTTAATTAGTGGGGGTTTTGTTCATCCCCCACTGATTATTAGTTGAACCAATCGGGCTTTTACGGGCAGTTGATCCCCACCTAACTTCTTTGCTTCCGCTGAATTTTGAGGTGCGGATCTTACTGCCCGTTAATGCGGGATAAAAAATTCAGGAGGTTTTCATACTATGAATGAACTTACAGCCGTAAAGGAACTGTCAGAAAAATTATTAGAAGATTATAAAACTGAATCTTCGTTCTTTTTCGCTTCACCAACTCGAACGATATTGACAGAAGGAGAGTTTACTACAGTAAAACATCATGAAATTGAAAGTTTTCCAGAACTTGTACAAGCGGTATTAAGTAATGCAAAACAAGCCGGAAATCCGAATCCTATTGTTGTTGGTGCTTTGCCTTTTGATCGTAGAAAAGAAGTTCAACTTATTGTACCGGAATATTGGAGAATTACTGAGCGTTTACAGTTGGAGACAACAAATGAGATAAAACGAAATGAGAAACTGACATTTGAAATGACACCGGTTCCAGCTCCTGAAGTTTATATGAATGGTGTGAAGCAAGGGATTGAAAAAATTCAGGACGGAGATTTAAATAAAATCGTTCTATCTAGATCGTTGGATGTTAAATCTTCAGAGAAGATTGATAAACAAAAACTACTTCGCGAATTAGCAGAACATAATAAGCACGGTTATACATTTGCTGTGAATTTACCGAAAGATGAAAACGAGAAAAGTAAGACATTAATTGGAGCAAGCCCTGAATTGCTTGTTTCACGTAGTGGTATGCAAGTCGTTTCTAATCCATTAGCTGGTTCAAGACCAAGAAGTGACGATCCAGCTGAAGATAAAAGAAGAGCAGAGGAATTACTCTCTTCACCAAAAGATTTACATGAACATGCGGTAGTAGTTGAAGCGGTTGCTGCTGCACTTCGTCCGTACTGTCATACATTGCATGTGCCAGAAAAACCATCAGTTATTCATAGTGAAGCAATGTGGCATTTGTCTACAGAAGTGAAAGGTGAACTTAAGGATCCGAATACTACTTCTTTACAATTAGCAATTGCTCTTCATCCTACGCCAGCAGTTTGCGGAACTCCAATGGAAGAAGCAAGAGAGGCTATTCAAAAAATTGAGCCATTTGACCGTGAATTCTTTACAGGAATGTTAGGGTGGAGCGATCTAAATGGAGATGGCGAATGGATTGTTACAATTCGTTGTGCTGAAGTGCAAGAGAATACACTTCGTTTATATGCAGGAGCTGGAGTTGTTGCTGAGTCAAAACCAGAAGATGAGCTAGCAGAAACGTCAGCTAAATTCCAAACGATGCTGAAGGCTTTAGGATTAAGAGATAATTCATTGAATGAAAAATAGGGGGAAGAAAGAATGTTAACAGGTTATACGGAATGGCCAAAAGAATTTACCGATCGTTACCGAGGAGAAGGGTGTTGGCTTGGTGAAACATTTGGCGGAGTGTTAAGAGAACGTGCTGAAAAATATGGAGATCAGATTGCAGTTGTAAGCGGTAATACGCATATAACGTATAGTGAATTTGATAAAAAGGTAGATCGCTTAGCTTCAGGTTTACTGAATTTAGGAATAAAGAAAGAAGACCGTGTTGTAATCCAGTTACCTAATATTATAGAGTTTTTCGAAATATGTTTTGCGCTATTTCGAATTGGAGCGCTTCCTGTTTTTGCACTACCTTCACATCGAAGCAGTGAAATTAGTTATTTTTGCGAGTTTGGTGAGGCGAGTGCTTACGTTATTTCAGATAAGGCTCTTGGCTTTGATTACAGAAAACTAGCAAGAGAAGTAAAAGAAAAAGTGCCTACTTTACAACATGTAATTGTAGTGGGAGAAGAAGAAGAATTTGTGAACATAAATGAACTTTATATGGATCCAGTTCTATTACCAGACGTTCAGCCAAGTGATGTTGCATTTCTCCAATTATCAGGAGGAACAACAGGACTTTCTAAATTAATTCCTAGAACACATGATGACTATATTTATAGTTTACGTGTTAGCGTTGAAATTTGTAATTTGAATGCAGAAAGTGTCTATATGGCAGTTCTTCCAGTAGCACACAATTACCCGATGAGTTCCCCAGGGACATTTGGAACTTTCTATGCGGGTGGAAAAGTAGTGCTGGCAACTGGAGGGAGTCCAGATGAGGCATTTGCACTTATAGAAAAAGAAAAAGTTACGATTACCGCTCTCGTTCCACCATTAGCAATGATATGGCTTGATGCTGCATCTTCTCGTAATGACGATTTATCAAGCCTAGAGGTTATTCAAGTAGGCGGTGCGAAATTTAGTGCCGAAGTTGCAAAGCGCATTCGCCCTACATTTGGATGTACGTTACAGCAAGTGTTTGGTATGGCAGAAGGGTTAGTAAATTACACAAGACTAAATGACCCTGAAGAAATCATTATTCATACACAAGGTAGACCGATGTCTACATTCGATGAAGTAAGGGTTGTTGATGAAAATGATAACGATGTAAAACCTGGTGAAGTAGGAAGTTTATTAACACGAGGTCCATATACAATTCGTGGTTATTATAAAGCAGAAGAGCATAATGCACGATCATTTACAAAGGATGGATTTTATCGCACAGGTGATCTTGTAAAAGTAAATGGACAAGGTTACATCATTGTAGAAGGAAGAGACAAAGATCAAATTAATCGTGGTGGTGAGAAGGTTGCTGCGGAAGAGGTTGAAAATCATCTATTAGCACATGATGCAGTACATGATGTAGCAATTGTATCTATGCCTGACGATTATTTAGGAGAACGTACTTGCGCTTTTGTTATAGCTCGTGGACAAGCTCCAACTGTAAGTGAATTAAAAACGTTTTTAAGAGAACGCGGTATAGCGGCTTATAAGATTCCAGATCGAATTGAATTTATTGAATCATTCCCGCAAACAGGTGTTGGAAAAGTAAGCAAAAAAGAATTACGTAAAGTAATTACTGAAAAACTTATTACAGTAAAACGATAAAAAACTATTAAAATCGGAAGGAAGTGATTAGATGGCTATCCCATCTATTTCAGTATATAAAATGCCAATTGAATCAGAACTACCAAAAAATAAAGTGAATTGGACGCCAGATCCGAAACGTGCGGTTCTTCTAATCCATGACATGCAAGAATATTTTCTTGATGCATATAGCGATAAAGAATCGCCAAAAGTAGAACTAATTTCAAATATTAAGGTGATAAGAGAAAGATGTAAGGAACTTGGCATACCAGTTGTTTATACAGCACAGCCTGGTGGACAAACGTTAGAACAACGAGGGTTATTACAAGACTTTTGGGGTGATGGTATTCCCGCTGGACCGGATAAAAAGAAAATTGTCGATGAACTTACTCCTGATGAGGATGATATATTCCTAACAAAATGGAGATATAGTGCATTTAAAAAGACGAATCTATTAGAAATTTTAAATGAACAAGGACGAGATCAACTTATTATTTGCGGTATTTATGCGCATATTGGCTGCCTTTTAACAGCTTGTGAAGCATTTATGGATGGTATAGAGCCATTTTTTGTAGCAGATGGAGTAGCTGATTTTTCACTAGAGCATCATAAACAAGCATTGCAGTATGCATCTAATAGATGTGCAGTAACGACATCAACAAACTTAATATTAAAAGATTTACAAAGTGTAAAAGGTGATGAGAGTAAAGGGATCACTTTACAGGAAGTGCACGAACTAGTTGCACAACTACTTCGTGAGCCAGTAGAGAGTATTAAAGTTGATGAAGATTTATTAAATAGAGGACTTGATTCGGTCAGAATTATGAGTTTAGTAGAGAAGTGGCGTCGCGAAGGGAAAGAAATCACTTTTGCAGATTTAGCAGAACGTCCAACTGTTGCCGATTGGTACAGTTTACTATCTTCACAAGCAGCACAGGTGTTGTAACAAATAGACTACATAATAAAGGGGTAGTAAAGAATGTCTAATTGTCAAAAGACTCGTCATTCGTTATCGTCTGCACAATCTGGTATGTGGTTTGCGCAGCAATTAGATCCGCTTAATCCGATTTATAATACTGGGGAATATGTAGAAATAAACGGAACGATTAATCAAGAAATTTTCGAGTTAGCTGTACGTAAAGTTATAACGGAAGCAGAGGCACTTCATGTTCGTTTCGAAGAGGATGAAATTGGCCCATGGCAAGTTATTGAGGGATCGTCAAAGTTTTATATGCATTTTATTGACGTCCGTAAAGAAGAAAATCCTGAAGAAGCTGCCAAGGTATGGATGAAAAATGATTTATCCATACCGGTAAATTTAAAAGAAGATAAATTATTTACTGAAGCACTTATTCAAGTTGAAAATAATCGTTTCTTTTGGTATCAGCGCATCCATCACATTGTGATGGATGGCTATGGGTTTTCACTTCTTAGCCAAAAGGTAGCCAATGAGTATACATCACTTATAGAAGAAACAAATAAGAATGAAAAGCAATTTGGCTCTCTTGCAAAAATTGTACAAGAAGATAATGAGTATCGTGGATCTAAACAATTTCAGGAAGATCGTACTTTTTGGTTAGAGAAGTTTGCAGATGAACCGGAAGTTGTAAGTTTGGCAGAACGAGCGCCGAGAACATCAAATGGATTTTTACGAGAAACCGCTTATTTATCAAATGCTAATACGAAAACTTTACTAGAAGATATTAATATTCCGTTAACGAGTTGGCCCGAATTTATTGTAGCCGTAACAAGTATTTATATGCATAAATTAACAGGTGCAAATGATATTGTTTTAGGTTTACCGATGATGGGGCGTCTTGGTTCTGTATCTATTCATACACCGAGCATGGTAATGAATTTAGTACCACTTCGTCTCACTGTAACTCCAAATATAACTCTTGCGGAATTCATACAGCAAGTTTCTAAAGAAATTCGAGATGTACGTCGTCATCATAAATACCGTCATGAGGAATTAAGAAGAGACTTAAAGTTACTAGGTGAAAATCAAAGGTTATTTGGACCGTTAGTGAATGTTATGCCTTTTGATTATGGGTTTAACTTTGCTGGAAATCGTGGTATTACACATAATTTATCAGCAGGACCTGTCGATGATTTATCGATAAATGTATATAAGCGCTTCGATGAAAATGAGTTAATGATTCATTTTGATGCGAATCCGGAAGTTTATAGCGATACGGAACTAGCATTGCATAAAGAAAGATTTATGAATCTATTAGAATTAGTGATAAATAATTATCATAAAGACGAGCCAATTGGAAAAATAAACATTACTCTTCCTGAAGAAAATCATAAAATTTTAATGGAATGGAATGAAACGAAGAAAGCTGAAGAGCTAATTAATCTACCTATATTATTTGAAAAACAAGTACAAAAAAATCCAAATAAAATAGCAGTTACTTGTAACGGGAAAAAACTTACGTATAAAGAGCTAAATGAACGAGCGAATGAATTAGCAACCTATTTAGTAGAAGAAGGAATACAAGCAAATCAGTTTGTAGCCTTAGTATTTCCAAGATCAATAGAAATGGTAGTTAGTATGCTAGCAGTTCTAAAGGCTGGTGCAGCGTATTTACCGATAGATCCAGAATATCCAGCCGAGCGAATTCATTATATAGTAAATGATGCAAATCCAGTTTGTATCATAACACATTCATCTGTTTCATCTACTTTAGTTATAGAAAATGATATTAAAAAAATCATATTAGATAGCGAAGAAACGAAAATAGCGTTAAAAACATATTCTCATATGAATATACCATTTAAAAATGATGAATCACTTTTAAACCCCGCGTATACAATTTACACTTCAGGATCAACCGGAAATCCAAAAGGTGTAATTGTTACTATGAAAGGTTTAAGTAACTTCTTATTAGCTATGAAAGATATGTTTTCATTAAATGAAAACGATCATTTATTAGCAGTTACAACGTTTGCGTTTGATATTTCTGCTCTAGAAATTTATTTACCTCTTATTAGTGGTGCAAGTTTAACAATTGCACAAAAAGAGGTAATCCAAGGGCCTTCTGCGTTAACCACATTGTTACAAGAAGAAAGAGCGACAATTATGCAAGCTACACCGACGTTGTGGCAGGCGTTAGTAAATGAATATCCAGAGAGGATACAAGGGCTAAACGTACTCGTTGGCGGTGAAGCTCTTCCGGCACATTTAGCAAATACATTAAAAGAATTAGGTTGCTCTATAACTAACTTATATGGACCAACTGAAACGACTATTTGGTCTACTTTCATGAACATTGATGACAGTGAAAATGGTATACCTCCTATTGGAAGACCAATTTGGAATACAGAAGTGTACGTTTTGGATGCAGGGTTACAACCTGTTCCACCTGAAGTTATCGGTGAATTATATATTGCAGGGGAAGGGCTAGCGAGCGGATATTTAGGAAAACCTGAGTTAACAGCTGAACGGTTTGTTGCAAATCCTTATGGAAAACCAGGGAAGCGTATGTACCGCACAGGTGATCTTGTGAAATGGCGTAACGATGGTGTGCTAGAGTACGTGAGCCGAGCAGATCATCAAATTAAAATTCGTGGTTTCCGAATTGAATTAGCTGAAATAGAAATGGTATTACAACGACATGAAAATGTTCAACAAGCGGTAGTAATGGTACGAGAAGATCATCCAAATGATAAACGGATTATTGCGTATATCGTTGCTGAAGAGAAGGAAACGATTCATCTTGCAGAAATTCGCTCTTATGTTTCAGAAAGTTTAGCGAATTATATGGTACCATCAGCATTTATTGTGCTAGAAGAATTACCGTTAACACCAAATGGTAAGGTTGATAGAAAGAAATTACCTGCTCCTGATTTTAATGGAATGAACAATGAGAGAGTTGCTAGAAATCCGAAAGAAGAAATACTATGTGATTTATTTGCAGAAGTACTTGGTGTTTCGCGAATTAGCATTGATGATAATTTCTTTGAAATGGGTGGCCATTCGCTTCTTGCATCTCGTCTAATGGTAAGAATTCGTGAAACGTTAAGTGTGGAATTAGGAATTGGAAAACTATTTGAATCGCCAACAGTTGCTGAATTAGCGAAACAATTGGATCGTGCAAAAAGCGCAAGGCCAGCTATTAAGAAAGTAAGTAGACCAAATGAAGTTCCACTTTCATTTGCACAGCGTAGGTTATGGTTCTTAAATTGTTTAGAAGGTCCAAGTCCTACTTATAATATTCCGTTAGTCATTCGTATGTTTGGAAAATTGAACGAGGAAGCACTGCAAGGTGCCTTTTATGATGTAGTGAAGAAACATGAAACACTAAGAACAATTTTCCCTAACGTATTAGGTAGTTCCTATCAGAAAATTTTAGATATGAAAAACTTAAATCTAGAAATGATTATAACAAAAACATGTAAAGATGAATTAGAAAGTATGCTTTCAGAGGCGGTAAAACATAGCTTTAATCTTGATGTTGAGCCAGCAGTTCGTTTACAACTTTTTAAAGTGAGTGACAACGAACATGTTTTACTAATTCTTTTACATCATATTGTAGGAGATGGATGGTCATTACAACCGTTAACGAGAGACTTTACAGCGGCTTATAAAGCACGATGTAAAGGTGACAAAGTTCAGCTGGAGGCACTTCCAGTACAATACGCAGATTATTCACTTTGGCAACAGCAATTACTAGGTGACGAAACGACACCAGAAAGTCTTATTTCAACACAATTAGACTTTTGGAAAGAGGCACTACAAGGTTTACCAGATCAAATGGAGTTGCCTACAGATTATCAGCGTCCAGTGGAAACGAGTTATCGCGGGGAAACAATTCATTTTTATATAGATGAAGGTATGCATAGTAGGTTAGTAGAGCTTGGTCGTAAAAATGGAGTTAGTTTGTTTATGGTGCTGCAAGCGGGACTTAGTGCACTATTTACAAGATTAGGTGCTGGAACCGATATACCAATTGGAAGTCCGATTGCCGGAAGAAATGACGATGCGCTATCAAATATAGTAGGTTTATTTGTAAATACATTAGTGTTACGTACAAATACATCAGGAGATCCAAGTTTTAAAGAATTATTAAATAGAGTAAAGCAGGTAAATCTTGCAGCTTATGAAAATCAAGATGTTCCATTTGAACGACTCGTTGAAGTGTTAAACCCAGTACGTACCCGAAATAGTCATCCGCTGTTTCAAGTTATGTTAGCTTTCCAAAATACGCCTGAAGCGACGTTTGATGTCCCGGATTTAGAAGCGAGCCTTGAAATTCAAAGTGTTGGTTCTGCAAAATTTGATTTAACATTTGAAATTAGCGAGAGTAATGGAGTTGATGCTACTCCAAACGGCTTACACGGATTGTTAGAGTTTAGTACCGATTTATATAAACGTGAAACGGTTCAAAAAATAATAGAACGATTCATTCTATTATTAGATGATGCAGCGAAACATCCGGATCAATCAATTGGTAGATTAGAAATATTAACTTTAGCAGAGCGAAATACAGTTTTAGAAAAGTGGAATGGTGGTTTTCAAATTGTGCCTGAAATGACATTGCCACAATTATTTGAAAAGCAGGCTCATGTAAATCCAAATTCTATTGCTGTCGTCTTTGAAGGTGAAAAGCTAACTTATGAAGAGTTAAATAGAAAAGCGAATAAAATAGCTCGTTCGTTAATAGCAAAAGGAATCGGTCCTGATCAACTCGTTGCTTTAGCGATGCCGAGATCTTTAAATATGGTTGTGAGTTTACTTGCGGTTCTTAAAGCAGGAGCAGGTTATCTTCCATTAGATCCAGAGTACCCGTCAGATCGTATTTCATTTATGCTTCACGATGCGAAACCATCATGTGTTTTAACAAATTTAGATGTGGAAATTGAATGTGATGAGGCACTAAAGATTTTAGTTGATGATGTGAACGTAATAGAAGAAATTGAGAAATATAGTGAAGACAATATTGATGAAATGGAGCGTATGAAGCCGTTATCTCCTTCACATATTGCTTACGTTATTTATACGTCAGGCTCAACAGGTAGACCGAAAGGGGTTATGATACCTCATCAAAATGTAGTAAGACTTTTAGGAGCAACTGATCATTGGTTCCAATTTGACGCAGACGATGTGTGGACGATGTTCCATTCATACGCTTTTGATTTCTCGGTTTGGGAAATTTGGGGACCTTTATTATATGGAGGGCGTTTAGTTGTAGTACCACATACTGTAAGTCGCTCGCCGAAAGAATTTTTACAGCTTCTTGTTAAGGAAAAGGTTACAGTTTTAAACCAAACTCCATCAGCGTTCTATCAATTGATGCAAGCAGATCGTGAAAATGAAAAGATTGGTCAAAAATTATCTTTACGATATGTTGTTTTTGGCGGAGAAGCACTTGAACTAAGTCGATTAGAGGATTGGTATAGTCGCCATCCTCATAACGCACCGAAACTTATTAATATGTACGGTATAACGGAGACGACGGTACATGTTAGTTATATTGAGTTAGATGAGAGTATCGTTTCTTTACGAGCAAATAGTTTAATCGGGTGCAGTATACCAGATCTTAAAGTATACGTATTAGATAACTATTTACAACCAGTGCCACCAGGAGTAGTTGGAGAAATGTATGTTGCAGGTGCTGGACTAGCTCGTGGATATTTAGGAAGAGCTGGATTAACTGCTGAACGATTTATCGCAGATCCATTTGGTAAACCTGGTACAAGAATGTATCGTACAGGAGACTTAGCTCGCTGGCGTCAAGACGGGACGTTAGATTATATAGGACGTGCAGATCATCAAATTAAAATTCGTGGATTCCGAATTGAATTAGGGGAAATAGAAGCGGTCATAATGAAACACGATAAAGTTGAACAAGTAGCCGTTATTGTCCGAGAAGATCAACCAGGGGATAAACGATTAGTTGCTTATATCGTCGCATCAAATAATGAAACGATTGATACGAATGAAATGCGTCAGCATGCTGGAGGTAGTTTGCCAGATTATATGGTTCCATACGCTTTTGTAGTAGTAAATGAGTTACCTTTAACTCCAAACGGTAAATTAGATAGAAAGGCATTGCCAGCTCCAGAATTTATTGCATCATCTTCTAGCCGCGGACCGAGAACACCGCAAGAAGAAATGTTATGTGACTTGTTTACAGAAGTTTTAAGTGTGTCTCAAATTGGAATTGACGACGGATTCTTTGATCTTGGTGGTCATTCACTTCTTGCAGTGCAGCTTATGAGTCGTATTAAAGAGGCACTTGGAGCTGAACTGAATATCGGAACTTTATTTGCAGCACCTACTGTTGCAGGTCTTGCTGAAAGACTTGAAATGGGAAATGGGCAAAGTGCACTTGATGTGTTACTTCCATTACGAGCAAGCGGAGACCAATTACCACTATTTTGTGTACACCCAGCAGGTGGATTAAGTTGGTGCTATGCAGGACTTATGAAATCTTTAGGAACAAATTATCCAATCTATGGTGTACAAGCGCGTGGTATCGCTAAAAATGAAGAACTTCCAAAAAGCTTAGAGGAAATGGCGGCGGATTATTTAAAACATGTTCGTGAAGTACAGCCTCACGGACCATATCGTTTGCTTGGTTGGTCGCTTGGAGGAAATGTTGTTCATGCAATGGCGGCGCAACTACAAAATGAAGGAGAAGAAGTAGAATTACTCGTTATGCTCGATTCTTATCCTGGTCACTTCTTACCGAATACGGAAGCGCCTACTGAAGAAGAAGCGTTAATCGCATTACTTGCTTTAGGTGGATATGATCCAGATAACATGGAGGGTAAACCACTTACTCTGGAAAGTGCGGTTGCAATACTTCGTAAAGATGGAAGTGCATTAGCAAGTCTTGAAGAAGAGACTATTTTGAACTTGAAAGAAACATATGTAAATTCGGTAGGGTTGTTAGGAAAATACGTACCGAAAGTTTATAACGGGGATATTTTATTCTTTAGATCTACTGTTATACCAGACTGGTTTGATCCTATTTCTCCAAATACATGGCTAAATTATTTAGATGGAGATATCGTGCAATATGATATTAATTGTAGACATAAGGATTTATGTCAGCCAGGGCCGCTTACAGAAATTGGACAAGTGCTAGCGAAATATTTGCAGAATAAGAAAGGGGTAAGTAGAGTATGACGAATCCATTTGAAAATGATAATTACACATATAAAGTATTAATGAATGAGGAGGGCCAGTATTCTCTCTGGCCAGCCTTTCTCGATGTACCTATTGGATGGAATGTCGTACATGAAGAAGCTAGCAGACAAGTTTGCTTAGAATATGTTGAATGTAACTGGAAAGATTTGAATCCAAAAAGTAATCAAGTTAGCGAAAAAACATTAGTAGGAAAACGATAATGAAAGCAAAAATAAATCCAAAAGTAGTTGTAAGCATCGTTTATATAACAGCGATGTTTATGGCTGCGATGGATGCAACGATTGTGAATGTAGCACTGCAAACGATAAGCAAAGAACTGCAAGTGCCCGCATCTGCAATGGGAACAGTAAATGTTGGGTATTTAGTTAGTTTAGCTGTTTTCCTTCCGATTTCTGGTTGGTTAGGAGATCGCTTTGGTACGAAAAGAGTATTTTTAATTGCTCTTTTCGTATTTACAATTGCCTCTGCTTTATGCGGAATGGCTAACGATATTACTTCATTAAATATTTTCCGTATCATTCAAGGTGCTGGTGGAGGGCTTTTAACACCGGTCGGAATGGCGATGTTATTCCGAACATTTTCACCAGAGGAAAGACCGAAGATTTCCCGGTTCATTGTACTTCCAATTGCTGTAGCACCAGCAATTGGTCCTATCATCGGTGGTTTCTTTGTAGATCAAATGTCTTGGCGTTGGGCATTTTATATTAATCTACCGTTTGGAATCGTTGCATTGCTCTTTGGACTTCTATTTTTAGCAGAGCATGTTGAAAAATCAGCGGGTCGCTTTGATTCGCTCGGCTTTATTTTATCAGCACCAGGATTTGCGATGCTCATATATGCACTCAGCCAAGGACCATCAAAAGGGTGGATTTCTCCAGAAATTATGAGTACTGGGGTAGCTGGGGGTGTATTCATTACATTGTTTATAATCGTAGAACTGAAAGTAAAGCAACCGATGTTAGATTTACGCTTATTAAAAGAACCAGTTTTTAGAAAAATGAGTCTCATATCCTTGTTTTCATCTGCTGGTTTACTAGGAATGTTATTTGTTTTTCCGCTTATGTATCAAAATGTAATCGGAGTTTCCGCGCTGGAATCAGGTCTTACGACATTCCCAGAGGCGATTGGATTAATGATTTCTTCACAGATTACGCCATGGTCATATAAGAAATTAGGAGCCCGAAAGGTAATCTCAATTGGATTAATAAGTACAGCGGTTATATTTGTTTTATTAAGTTTTGTAAATCACGATACGAATCCATGGCAAATACGGGCACTATTGTTTGGCATAGGTATTTTCTTAGGTCAATCTGTCGGTGCAGTTCAATTTTCTGCATTTAACAATATCACACCACCTTCTATGGGGAGAGCAACTACTATATTCAATGTGCAAAATCGATTAGGATCTGCAATAGGAGTTGCTGTTTTAGCTAGTATACTATCTGGATTTGGAAGTAATAGTGTACAAAATGATGCTCCAGCCGATTTCTTGCCATATCAAGCAGCATTAATTGGATCGGCAATATTTTTACTTCTAGCATTACTATTTTCTTTACGTATTTCTGATAAAGAAGTAATGTCAAAGAAGAATAAAAAGCCGTTATCTGTATTACAAAAAGAGAAAGAAGTTGTAAATGAATAAGTTGTAGCATGTTAATACTCTTTTGAAATAAAGTGATATTGGCATTTAAAAGGAGAGAGTTTACATGATAGAAAGTAAAGTTGTAGATTCTATACCAACTTTGAATGAGAATGATTGTCAAATATGGTGGGCGAGAATTTCAGATTTACAATCATGGCATTACAATTTACTAAATGATGTAGAGAGAGAGAAAGCAAATTCATATCATCATTCGGCAGATCGTGCACGTTTTATAATAGGTTGCGTAATTAGTAGAATAGTCCTTGGAAAGATACTTTCCATGTCACCAGTTCAAGTGCCGATTGATCGAATGTGCCCAGTATGTAAGTTACAACATGGTAGGCCGCAATTACCAGAAGGTATGCCACAATTATCAGTTTCACATTCGGGTGAGTGGGTTGTCGTTGCATTTACAAAATCTGCATCTGTCGGCGTTGATATTGAACAAATGAATCCAAATGTAGACGTGATGAAAATGGCAGAGGGCGTATTAACAGACATTGAAATAGCACAAGTTATGAAATTACCTAATGAGCAGCGACTAGAAGGATTTTTAACATATTGGACTCGAAAAGAGGCAGTGCTGAAAGCGACAGGTGAAGGGCTATTGATTCCACCAGTAGAAATTACTGTATCAGCTCCAAATGATCCTCCTAAATTGTTGGTTTTTAAGGATAGACAAGAGTTAGCAGAAAATACAAGGATGAAAGATGTAAGACCTAGTTTAGATTATATGGCTTCCATTGCAATATTTAGTAAAGAAGTAGCTGAAATTAAGCAGTTAGACGCGGTATCGCTATTAAATTATAAATCAATTTAATAAAATATTTTATAGAAGAGGTGTTCCTCATGTTAGTGGCGGAAAATAGAAAAAGTGAATTAACTTATAATGTACAAGCAATTAAAAATATTTTATTTTCTAGAGATACATCATCTATTCTTGCTTTAGAAAAGCTTTTGAATGATACAGTTCAATTTGATGTTCTAGAACAAGAAGTAATGGATAGGCAGTACATTCCGAAAGAAGCAAAGAATTTCTTTGATAAAAACGGAACATTTCTTTATCGTGTATCTAATGTTAGTTATAAAGGCAAGGTGTTATCTGAAAATCTAATTTTTGCGGACACTTCGTTTTTACCGGACACGATAAAGAGTGAATTAGAGAGTAAAAATATTCCAGTTGAAAAGCTTATAGAAAAGATGGAAGTAAGAAGAAACGTATTATACGAAGGGTATCAGCCTTCTGGAAATATTATCGAGTTGTTTGATGGATGCTCGGTAGCGGCAAATGTGTATCCAACTAGAAAATATCAAATTGTAAGTAATTGCAAATGTATATTTTATATTTGTGAAGTTTATCATGCAGAGAATATAAAGGAAGTACTTAAATAAGAAATAAACAAAAAAACCAGCCATTTTATAGGCTGGTTTCTTGTTTATTTAACAGCTTCTTTTAATTCTTTACCTGCTTTAAATGCTGGAACTTTACCAGCTGCAATCTGAATTTCTTCTCCAGTTTGCGGGTTACGACCTGTGCGAGCAGATCTTTCACGCACTTCAAAAGTTCCAAAGCCAATCAGTTGAACTTTATCGCCAGATTGTAATGCAGTGGCAATTGAGTCAAATACAGATTGTACAGCTGCAGAAGCGTCCTTTTGAGATATATCAGCTGATTGTGCCACATTTTTAATTAATTCTGTTTTATTCATGTTTTCACCTCATAAAAATTTTTTAGAAAGAATGTTTTAGTATAATGGATAGTAAAGATAAGGCTAACTTTGTGATTAGAAAGAATGCTGTATATTAATGTTAATTTCGTTGAAAGAAACTGAATCCCTGCAAATTAAAAGGGATTTATTAAGAATTGATGCATACGACAAGCTATAATATGAAGATGAGGGGGAGTATACAGATGATTTTTCGTGAAAAGAATGAGAAACAAAGTATATTAATTCGTCAACATGATCATGGTTTTTTAGCTGGAGAGATTGCAAAGCATATAAAAGAAGAATTTTTTGAAGGTAAAACATATTTAAAAGAAACAGTTGATGCAATATATGAGCATGACAGAGGATGGATAGAGCTTGATAAAGTACCAATTTTGAATGATGCTAAAAATATTCCATATACATTTATGGATTGTCCAAGTTCATTACGCTTTGTTTTTTATACGATTGGTTTGAATGAAATTGAAGATTCTAATCCATACGGGGCGCTACTTTGTAGTAAGCACTTTTTATCATTTCCATTAAATGAGGAAGATGAAGAGATGATGTCTTTTTATAAACATGAATTAGAACGACAAAAAAGAATTTTGAAAACGCTAACAAATGAACGATATGCGATGTTCGATAAACATTATAGATTATTAAAGTTGTGTGATGAACTTTCTTTATATGTATGTATGAATAAACCTGGTGTAAAAAAGAAAGATGAAATTGATTTATTTAAAGATGGTTTTGAAGGAACAGAAATGTTTAATAGTAAGGGGGAGAAGCCTATTCAAGCTGAATGGGTGGATGAAGAAACAATTCAAATTACACCGTTTCCATTTAAAGCGGAATTTTATACGTATGTAAAATATAAAACTATAAATAAACATGAAATGAATGAAAAAGGGATTGTAAAAGCTGATAGAGAATCGGAAATGAAGAAGCAAAACATTCGTTTCATACAATAAGGAGACGATTTAGATTGAAAGATTACATGTTAAAACAGTTTAATTACCATGCTTGAGCTAATACACGATTATTCAACCGACTAAAAGAGTTACCAAACTATGAGACAATTTTTAATGAACAGATACAGAGTGTATTCCCCTCAATTAAGGATACTTTTTTACATATTTATATTACCGATCACGTATGTTTACACATATTACATGGTAAAAGTATGATTGAGGCAATACAAAATCGTGAAAAACTACAAAAACAAGTCGTTACATGAATTAGAAAAAATGTTTATAAATATGGCAAATCAGTATAAAGAATTTCTAAATACACTAAAAGAAGTAAATGCTGTATTTGCTATTGAGAACCCTTATGTAGGGAAATTAGAAACTTCAATTTTAGAGCTAGTACCACACGTCGTAAATCATTGTACATATCATAGAGGGAATATAACAGCGATGCTTCGTCAACTATGATGGATTTTGTACTTTATTTACATATGGTTCAGAAGGATGGGGAGTAATATAGTTTGAAAAAAAAATGCTCATTATATATGAGTCATTCCTTTTTTGATAGATTAACTGTGACTTTAAAATAAAGTTATACTGTTTAAAGAAAGTGTTATTTATGTTAATCATGAAGGGATATTCTTAAACTAACAGTTGTGTTTGTTTAAGTGGACAATAATTAAAACCCACATATTTTGAACAATCATTTTTCAAAATGTGTGGGTTTATTCTATATACAATCGATATTTGTAATGAAATTTGAACTGATTTTATTTCAAGCAAACATTAACTTGCCTGTTTTTTATTGTGTTTTTTTAATTTCTCTGCTTGTAAAAACCGATTTGTTTCAGCGACAACTACACCACTTAATCCAATTAGACCAATTAAGTTTGGAATCGCCATAAGCCCATTCGCGATATCGGCAAATGTCCATACAACACCTAACTTTAAATTAGCTCCAATAGCAATCATAACGATAAAGATTGCTTTATAATATCGTACAGCACCTTGTCCAAATAAATAAGCTACACACTTCTCACCGTAATACGACCATCCTAAAATAGTAGAGTAGGCGAATAATATAATGGCGATACCGAGAATCATACTACCAGCAGTACCGAATACGGATTGGAATGCTAATGTTGTAGCTTCAACTCCGGTTTTACCAGATTTCCATGCACCTGTTGTAATTAATACAAGTCCTGTAATTGTACAGACGATAAATGTATCAAGAAAAGTACCAGTCATAGAAACTAAAGCTTGTTTTGCAGGTGAATCTGTTTTTGCTGCAGCCGCTGCAATAGGAGCACTACCTAAACCAGCTTCGTTCGCAAATACACCACGCGCCATTCCTATTTGAATAGCTGATGCAACTGTCGCTCCAATAAAACCACCAGCGGCTGCTGTACCTTGAAATGCACCAGAAAAAATAAGTGAAAATGCTTCTGGAATTTGATCAAAGTGATAGAAAATAATAATAAGACCAGCAATTATATAAAAGAAAGCTTTAATAGGAACGATAAATCCCGTCACTTTCCCGATTTTTTTTACACCGCCTAAAATAACAATAGCGATTAAAAATGACATGAATATACCAGTTAAAGCAGGGGGGAAAGAGAAGTTGATTCGCATTGCCTCTGCAACTGAATTAGATTGCACCATATTACCGATACCGAAAGATGCAGCTGTGCCGAATATAGCGAATAAAACAGCCAGCCACTTTTTCCCTAAACCACGTTCTAAATAATACATTGGTCCACCGGAGTATTCACCATTTTCATTACTAACACGGTATTTCACCGCAAGGATTGCTTCGGCATACTTTGTTGCCATTCCGAATAAAGCAGTAATCCACATCCAAAAGATTGCGCCGGGTCCACCAATTGTTACAGCAGTTGCGACACCCGCTATATTTCCCATACCAATCGTTGCAGCCATAGCTGTCATCAGTGCTTGAAAGTGACTAATATCTCCAGAAGATGATGTATCCTCTGATTTTTTAAAAGCTAGTTTGTGAGCGTATATTAGTTTACTAAACTGTAAACCTTTTAAGCGCACTGTGAGAATGATACCAGTTCCAACGAGTAGCAACAAAGTTGGTAACCCCCACACATACTGATTAATTTGTTCTAATACTTTACTTACTGTCTCCATCTGTATTCTCCTTTTTTAGAAAAAATAAAAACCACTTCAAGGAAATGAAATGGTCTCTGGAGAAACAAGGAATAGAAAAATAAACCGATACAAATCGGCATTTTCTTTCGCTTGTCTCTGTCCTTTTTACCTGAGAGATTATCCGCTAGATTAGCGGATTTGCTCCTTCGGCGCTCTTTTTCCTCCGCGCTATTAAAAGCGAGAGGGAGTCTCTCCAGAGATTCGTCCCCATGCAGTTCTACTTGTAACCAAGACCTGAGAGTTTCAAAGTTGGTATTACAACTTTTTGCCCCGTCGGTAGATCAATAGACCTTCTCCTGAATGGTTCATCCGAATTATAAAATTCAAAACTTAAACGCATTGATTGTGTATAGAATCAATAAAAACATTATAGATATACAATTAGTGAAATGCAATCATTTTTTATTTTGAAATAGTAAACAGTTTTATTTTTTAGAAATTCCTAATTTATCCTTAACTTCATTTAAAGTAGATAAAGCAATGACAATATGTTGATCGGCAAGCCCTAAAGCCTGTTTTGTATTTTCAATTATTTCATTGGTTGGAGTAGAATTATTGTATTTATCAATAATTAAATCTGCTGCATTTTTCATGTAATTTGATGCGGATTTAAACTGAGTTCTGAATTGGATTAGTTGTTTTTGTATATGTATATCCGTTATGTTTTCTTCGATTTTTATCGTGTCTATTTCGTTCATAATTGTTTCATATTGTTTGGAAACTGCACTCATTGTAATTAATAGTTTATTGCTATCCACTGAATCTCCGTTCGTGTTAATCTCTTCCCAGGCAGGCAAACAATCTTTTTCGATAATGTCATTATAATTAGTAGTCAATTCCTTAATTTTAGGTTGTAATTTAGTTTTGAATGCTTTTGTATCAACTGTTTCTATGGTTACTTTTTTGTTATTATTTTTATCTTTAATTGTGTAGAAAATGGTAATGGAAATGATAAAAATAGAAATTACAACCATCCATTTATTAAAAAACAATTTCTTCAATGTGCAACGCCTCCAAAAATAAGAAACTTATAATTACAATATACAACAATAATGTTATTGAAGGTAGAGAATATAAGCAGTAGTGGTTTGAATTACAATTTTTATATACGTAAATAATTAAAATAGGTAAAATGTTGAAAGTAATATGTGAGAAAAGGGGATTTTTAGTGGAAATGAACAGAAAAAAACTAGTTTCAAATATTTCAACAGCTATGTTATTAGTTGGTTTACTTGCACTCATATATATGAACAAAGAATCCAAAATTGAAGATTTTCCAATACCAATGTCAGCAATACATGTTAATGATGATAATGAAGGGAATTATCAATATATAAGTGTTATGCCTATTACGGAGGCAACCGGATGGGAGAACTTAGGGGAAAACGGACATACTGTTAGTTTTAAAAAAGGGGGTCGGAAAGTAACTGTATTACATTATCCGGGAGAGATTACTTATTATTTATTTGAAAAGTAAATAGAATGAGCCATAAACAATGAGGCTTTCCTAATTTGTTTATGGCTTTTTATATATTAAAAATTGAAGTTTGAACGATATTATGAAGGGGAATTTTATATAGAAGAGAATATAAAAATGATATAAGAAAATATAAGGAGATATATTCTATGAGGAACGAAGCTTTACATGCGGTAGAGGAATATCGTAAAGATTTAAATGCTGGTAATATTGAAAAAATAAATAGTTGGGTATCAAATGATTTTATAGGTTACTTTGGGTATTACAGTGATAGAGACTATGAGGTATACCGAGGCGATACATATAAAGAAGATAATATTGAAACATTAAAAAGTTATGAAGGACAAAATCCTTATTGGAAATATAAAGACTTAACACATAGTTTAAGAATGGAGAACGAACTGATATTATCTGCTATTGTAGAGTTTTATTTGCAGGATAAAAAAATAGCATCTGTTTTAGCGATGGAAGTTTTTAAGAAAGAAATGGATGGGTGGAAGTTATATAGACAGCATATGGAAAGATATGCGGAATAATTTGAAGGATGCTGATTTTATGTAGATTATCAATTTAAACGTAGTATCTTGAACTATCTGTTACTTATCTAAACTTGAAGTGGTGCACTCCTACGAATACTAACATATCTATTAGTTATTTTAGTAAGTTTTATTGTAGTTACTGTAGCTTAAGGATTTCTGATATCAATGTCAGAAATACATATTTACCAGGATAATGAAGTTATAACTGTATCACATGATTCCGAACAGAATAGTTATTATGTATTTGAAAAATGAATGATGATAAAAGAGATAGAACGTAAACGACCCTATAGGAGTGTTTACGTCCTATTTTTTTGTTTTTAATTCTGAATTATTCGAATTATAATATATGTAATATGGGGAGTAAAACAATATTTTGAAGGGGAATGAGTTGATAAATTGCCAAGAATAAAAAAAATAGGGCGTTTTTGTCCTGTGGATGATCAAGGATTTATTATAAACGATGCACATTTGAATAAAATTCAGCCTGTGTTTTGGGAGGTAATACAAGAAATAAAGGATACTTGTTGTCAATTGTTACGGGATGATTTGCATAGTGTTTATATAAGAGGTTCTATTCCAAGAGGGATTGGAATAGAAGGTATTGCAGACGTAGATATGATTATTTTAGTTCAAAAGGACCCTAAGGCAATAAACTTAAGCTGGAGAAAGAAGCTAGAAGTCCAAATTACACAGCAGTTTACTTGTATATCAGGAGTGGAGTTAAGTTTTTATAGTGAAAAAGAAGTAATAAACTCAGAGGATTTTTCTTTTATAGGATTTATGATTCAAACACATAGTGTGTGTATATTGGGTGAAGACGTAAAATTATTTTTACCTAAATATAAAGTAAGTCAGGAGATAGCGTATGAACATCTCATTCATTTGCGGAAACAAATTGAACAAGCACACAAAGAGTTAATTCATAATCAAGACGAGGATGATATAGAGGATTGCTGTCGGTGGATTATGAAAATAATAATCAGAGCCGGTCTAGCATTAACAATTGATAGAGAAGGGCTTTATTCCAGGGACTTATACCCAGCGTATGCACTATTTAGTAAGCATTTTTCCGAGCAAAAAAAGAATATGAGGAAGGCATTACAATATGTAATTGAGCCTATAAAAGATATAGAAGAAATTTTATCGTTTTTAGATACCTTTGGTAATTGGTTGATAGAAAGAGCGGTGGATTATTTGAAGAATATCCGTTTTTAATTCATCATAATTTTATTATGTAAACAAAAGGTATTGAAGTAAAGTAGATGAGTGAGGGATTTGGATTTTTATATTGTAGATGTCTTCTCACGAGGTAAGTATACAGGGAATCAACTTGCAGTGTTTATGGAAAATCAGGAAGTTTCCAGTGAGGAAATGCAGACAGTAGCAAAAGAAATGAATTTTGCAGATTACTATGGAATCCCAGAGGATACGGCAACAGGAAGCTCAAACGAATGTTTAGCAGCGTATCTTCTAAAATATCGTTATTTTGGAACAGAAAAGGTAGATATGCGTGTTGAACAAGGATATGAAATAAACAGGCCTTCTTTAATACATATACAAGCTGAAAAAGTAGCGAGTAAAATTAATGTTAGTGTAGGCGGAAAAGTAGAAAGTATTGCAAGTGGGAAATGGATCGTATCATATCATAAGGGGGAATAGAAATGCTATTAAAAACAATATTTTGCAAGGTGGAAGAAGAGAAAAGGGAATTGTTTTCTGATGCGCAAGAAAAATGGCGTGATTTACAGTATTTAGACGGATTCTATGGACAATTTGGTGGGTGGAATGAAGATGAAGCATGTGTGTATACTTTATGGAAAGATAGAAATGCATATCAATCATTCATGAATGACGCCCATGATACAATTTTTTTTAATAGTAATCAAGAAGGCACATATACTTCCTGCAATATTGAAATGTTTCAAACGTTTTATGATATAACAGAAATTTCTTTGAAAGACGTAATTGCACAAGGTTCATTTGTAAGAGTTGCAATTTGCGATGTGGGGGAAGGGAAAGAAAAATACTTTTTACATGCGCAAGAAACAATTTGGAATAAAGGAATGGAAAATGCAAAAGGGATATTAGGTGGAGTTGTAGGGAAGTCTTTAAAGACTGAAAATCGTTACATAGTATTAACGTATTGGCAAGATGAAATAGCACATGAACGTTATATGAAAGAAATTTTTCCTGCGTTATATCAGTTAGCAAATGTAAATGATTATGTTGAAAATATAAATGGGAAGAGAGTTATTCGGAAGGAAGAATGGTCTGTTGCCACTTCTAAATAAAGTTAGAATTTATTAGAGTAGCTAGTTTCGAAAAAATTGATTAAGAACGTTTGTTCTTGTATAATTGCTTTGTACAAGAATAAGAGGGGGTATTTAAATGAGTAAAGTTTTAAGATTTGAATTGCAAGTCCCAAACCCTGAAGAAGCTATTCAATTTTATACAAATAGTTTTGGATGGAAGTTTGAAAAAATGCCTGGGCCACATGACTATTGGTTCATTATAACGGGTGAAAGCAATCGACCTGGTATCGATGGTGGATTAATGAAATCACCTGATGGTGCTACTAGAACGACTAATTCGATTGAAGTACCTTCAGTTGATGAGTACATAAATAAAGTCATTGAAAATGGTGGACAAGTAGTTGTACCTAAAACCGCTATTCCTAATATGGGTTACTTTGCTTATTGTATAGATAATCAAGGGCTTCTTTTTGGAGTATGTGAAGAAAATATTGAAGCGTAAAAAATTAGGGGATTTCGAAATTATCTTGTTTGTTGAACGATATTGAATGATGTTTTCAATTAAAGGTTATAATTATTAAAAACCCTTTTGTATAAAAGCTAGCACAATTTTAGCTGAAGAAGGATCCATTTTGATTATTTTCAAAAGGATTCTTTTTTGTTTTTCACATATTGTGAGTTATTTAGGCATCATTAATCAAACTTATATCGGTATATTATCTATGAAAAAAGTAAATAAATGATGATATATTCAAGGGTTAATCTATGGACTGCTAAACAGTTTGAGGTGAAAAGGAAAAGAAGACCAATTATTTTCGTGTAAACATGTAATTAAGTGAAGACGTCATATACCCTTTCATGTTAATATATTTAAGTTATAATAGGAGGCTTACCCTTTTGTATTGTACGGTAGAAGCAGTGTGAGCTTGAAATTTTTTATGAAAAGGATGTGCCTAACTTGCGTATCAATAAATTTATTAGTGAAGCTGGAAAAGCGTCTCGACGTGGAGCAGATAAGTTAATTAACGAAAGAAAAGTAATTATTAATGGTAAGGTTGCAAAAATTGGTGACCAAGTAAATCCAGGTGATGACGTACGAGTAAATGGAGAGCAACTTCGTATTGCTCGAGACCATGTGTATATCGCTTTAAATAAACCAGTAGGTATTACATGTACAAGTGAAAAAGCAGTAAAAGGTAATATTATCGATTTAGTGAATCATCCTTTACGAATTAGTCATATTGGACGTCTCGATAAAGACTCAGATGGTTTAATTTTATTAACGAATGATGGCGATATAGTTAATGAGATTTTACGTGCTGAAAACAAGCATGAGAAAGAATATATCGTTTCAGTAGATAAGCCGATTACACCTGATTTCTTAGAGAAAATGGCAGCGGGTGTTAAAATTTTAGGAACAAAAACACTTCCTTGTGAAGTAACACAGTTATCAAAATATGAGTTCCAAATTATTTTAACACAAGGGTTGAATCGTCAAATTCGCCGTATGTGTGAAGCTTTAGGTTATCAAGTTTACACGTTAAAACGTACGAGAATTATGAATATAGAATTGAATAATTTACCAGTTGGGCAGTGGAGAGATTTATCGAAGAAAGAGAAAAGACGTCTATTTTCAGACTTAAATTACGAACCACAAGATTGGTAAAATTGAGAAGGGGAAATCAAAAATTTATTTTTGGTTTCTTTTTTTATTAAATAAAATATCTTTTTTAAACACTTGCAAAAATAAAATGAATAAGATATAGTAAATAACAATTAATGGATGTACTTTTAAAAGCAAAGAAAAGGACACGAGTTATTTTACCCGGTTATACAGAGAGGGAAGGAAAGCTGAGAACTTCCTAACGCAGAAAAATAACTTACCACCTTAGAGCTGCACTAGGGAAACTAAGTATCTAGTGCCGTGTATGCGACGTTATCGCAAAGGAAGCCATTGCATTTTGTGATGGGAATCTGGGTGGAACCACGGATATAAGCATATTCGTCCCTATTTTAGGGATGAATATGCTTTTTTGCATTCAATTTCATAATAAGCGAAGAAAAGGACACGAGTTATTTTACCCGGTTATACAGAGAAGGAAGGAAAGCTGAGAACTTCCTAACGTAGAAAAATAACTTACCACCTTAGAGCTGCACTGGGGAAATTAAGTATCTAGTGCCGTGTAAACGACGTTACCGTAAAAGAAGCCATTGCATATTGTGATGGGAATCTGGGTGGAACCACGGGTATAAGCACGCTCGTCCCTATTTTAGGGATGAGTGTGCTTTTTATTATGAAATGGAGAGATGAAAAATGAAAGAACAGATGATTGAAATTAAATTTCCAGATGGTAGCGTTAAAGAATTTGTGAAAGGCATTACTTTAGAAGGAGTTGCTAGTTCGATTAGCAGTAGTTTAAAAAAGAAAGCAGTTGCAGGAAAAGTTAATGATCAGTCTTTTGATTTACGCCGAAATATTGAAGAAAATGCGGAAGTAGAAATCATTACTATGGATTCAGATGAAGGGGTAAAAATTGCAAGACATTCTGCTGCACATATATTAGCACAAGCTGTGAAAAGAATTTATGGTAATGTGAAGCTTGGAGTAGGACCAATCATTGAAAATGGATTTTATTATGATATGGATCTTCCGAGTAGTGTAAACGTAGAAGATTTACCGAAAATCGAAAAAGAAATGAAAAAGATTATAAATGAAAATGTAAAAATAGAAAGAGTTGAGGTCTCGCGAGAAGAGGCAAAAAAACTGTTTAAAGAAATGAACGATCACCTGAAATTAGAACTTTTAGAAGCAATTCCTAATGGGGAAAGTGTAACACTATATAAACAAGGTGAATTTGTAGATTTATGTAGAGGACCACATTTACCGTCAACAGGCTATTTGAAAGCCTTCCAATTAACTCATGTTTCTGGTGCATATTGGCGAGGCGATAGTAACAATCAAGTGCTTCAGCGTATTTATGGTGTTGCATTCTCTTCTCAAAAAGAATTAGAAGAATATTTACATTTTGTTGAGGAAGCAGCAAAGAGAAATCATCGTAAGTTAGGTAGTGAATTAGAGTTATTTATGTTTTCAGAAGAGGCTCCAGGAATGCCGTTTTACTTGCCGAAAGGACAGATTATTCGCAATGAATTAGAAGCATTTTTAAGAGAAATTCAAAAAGAGTACAATTATCAAGAAGTACGCACTCCGTTTATGATGAACCAAGAATTATGGGAGAAATCAGGACACTGGGGGCATTACAAGGACAACATGTATTTCTCAGAAGTAGACAATAAAAGTTTTGCATTAAAACCGATGAACTGCCCAGGACATATGCTTATGTTTAAAAATAAATTGCATTCTTATCGTGAATTACCAATTCGCATGTGTGAGTTCGGTCAAGTGCATCGACATGAATTTAGCGGGGCATTAAACGGATTATTAAGAGTTCGTACTTTCTGCCAAGATGATGCTCATTTATTTGTAACACCAGAACAAATTGAAGATGAAATTAAATCCGTAATGGCGCAAATTGATTACGTATATAAAACTTTTGGATTTGAGTATGAAGTAGAGCTGTCTACTCGTCCAGAAGATTCAATGGGTGATGATAAGTTATGGGAGCAAGCAGAAGCCGCATTAGAAAATGTATTACATTCATTGAATTATAAATATCGACTAAATGAAGGTGACGGCGCATTTTATGGACCGAAGATTGATTTCCATATTAAAGATGCTTTAAATAGAAGTCACCAGTGCGGTACAATTCAGCTTGATTTCCAAATGCCAGAGAAATTCGATTTAAATTATATAGATGAGAAGAATGAAAAGAGAAGACCAGTTGTCATTCACCGAGCAGTTTTAGGATCTTTAGACCGCTTTTTAGCAATATTAATTGAGCACTTTGGAGGCGCGTTCCCAGTGTGGGTGGCACCAGTTCAAGTGAAAGTAATTCCAGTTTCGAATGCAGTGCACGAACAATATGCAAATAGGATTGCAGATAAATTAGCACAAGCCGGAATTCGTGTTGAACAAGATATACGTGATGAAAAATTGGGGTATAAAATTAGAGAAGCACAAATGCAAAAAGTTCCGTATGTTCTTGTTATTGGGGATAAGGAAATGGAAAGCGAAGCTGTAAATGTACGAAAATATGGGGAAGAGAAGTCGGATGTTGTTTCGCTAGATGTATTTGCGGCAAGTATTGAAGAGGAAATAAAGAATAGAAAATAATAATTGATTAGAAAATACGCCATTATAATGAAGTGAACTCGAATAATGGCACATGAAAAAAACACCTCCTGAATTCGCATACTAAGTATGTCAATTCAACGGAGGTGTTTTTCATTTGAAGGGAAGAGTACATTACCCGAATGAAGTAAAGTGGAAAGTGATTGATTTGATATTGAAAGGCCCCAACATTGTAGACATATCTAAAATGTTGGGGGCCGATTTGTTTTCTAGTTATTCACTTATTAAAAGTAAAGCTGTTAACTTGCCTTACAAATTTTCTTCAAAAAGTTTCGGTAAAAATTTGCTGAACTCACTCATTTCTTCTACATTGTGTTTATATAAACCACTTAGATTAATAAATGGTGGTAATCCTTTTGGGAAAATGAATGTAGAGGTCATTACTGTACCGTTATCAGATTGTTCGTATTGATGTATTACTTGTGAAATGACATCGTCATCATCATCTAAACATGAACCTATTAAAACATGGCTGTAATGGATATTGATAGGGCAATCTTTAGGATCTTCCCATCTAATTCTTAGCGGGAATTCCAGTCCATCCCCCGCAGATTCGATTGAAGCTGATATGGCTCCTACGTGTCCATGTACTTTAGGGTCAATTAACCACTTAAAATCAACATGTTCTTCTGGGTGCCATAGTTTATATCGTTCAGGGTTATCAATATTATCCCACCACCAGTCAATCATTTCTGGTGTTACGTCATTCAATTTATGTTCAACTACTAGTGATACTTGGTTTTTCATTTCTATACCTCCTGTTTTTTAAAAACCAACATGGTGTTGGTTATTTGTATTAAGTATTATAGTATGGGTATCTTATGTGTTCAATAAACAGAAATAGCTGATCTGTTGTATTCTGAACATTATATAAAAATATGTCTAAAAAAATTAAAGAGGTAAAAAGTGGAATGTGTATATGCTGATTTACGCGTAGCTCGTACTAAAGAAGCGATACGTGATAATTAATAAATGAAAAAGGGTTTGATTCCATTACGGTTAAGGATATTACAGCTAGGGCCAATATTAATCGAGGGACATTTTACTTACATGGGGAAAATATGATAAAGAAAAAGCTATTGAATTAATAGTAACCATAGTCATGGATTTAGCAATACATTGGAATAGTGAAATTGAGCAACGAAAATGGAAGTACTCTATTTTAATGTCTATGAGAGAAAAAAATAATGATTATGATACTTTATTAGAGAATGTAGCTAACCTGTATAGTGATTTTAATTATCCAGAGGATATGAAAGGGTTTATTTATTATTTAGAACCGGATGAAGGCTATGATTCAAGTAAGTATACCAAAAATGAAAATATTAGACGACTGATAGATAAACTAGATTCATTCTTACAAAGTGAACAGAAAGCTTTACAGGAGGTTTAAATCATAAGAATAAACCTTTAGAGGATATTTTATAGTAAATCGAGATTCCTTTACAAAGTCGTAGGTTATACTCCTACGGCTTTTATTATGCATTATTTAAGTGAAAGCTACTTTTTTTGAAGAGAATGAAAGATCCAATGCTAGTTCGGGTGGTTTTCGATTTGAATCAATATGCTACTTTCCAAATCGATTTACATGTACTGTAATGTAGGGACTTAAATAACAAATCGATTATTTATTAAATATTAATATTACGTTATATCTCTTATAACGGAAAATAACAAATAACGACACGTTTTTTAGAAATGTTGTTATTTGTTGCTTATTTGTCTTCTATTTGTTGTTATTTGTTATTTATCCGTCTTGTATTTATTGTTTATTTGTTGTTTTTATCTATGGAGAAATATGTAATGATGCATATCTAAATAAAGGGGATCGATATGCAGAGTGTGATTAAATTATATTAATTATTTTATATATATTAAAAATGACGCCATTTAACTAAGTATATCAAGTTGTAACTGCTATAATTACTTAAAAAAATTAAAAAATCATTTTATAAGTATAACATTTTCATTCGTATTAATACTTAATAGTTAAATTATTGAATGTAATCGACAAAATTCTACTATTTACGTATTAAAAATTTAATGTTTTAATAAAGGTGTAAATGGTATGACCACTCAAGGGGGGAGAAGATTGCACTAATAAATGTGCAGTAAAGTTGCAAGTAACATTATGTTGAAATCAATTATCTTAATATTATGTTAATTTTAAAAGGGGCTAAAATCTCGAAAGTATAGCATTTGAAAAAAGTGTTTTAAGTTTCTACATAGCAAAAATGATTTTATTCCGTAATAAAAGTATAAGCAATGTACAGTATAAATTCATCTTTTGTAATCTTGTAGGGCCCTGTTGACAAAACTAGGAGAGATATTATGAAATTATTATCAAAAAGGTCATGGCAGGGTTAGCAGTAGCAGCAACTCAAGAGAAAAATAAATATTATACTTATCATTGGGCAGTTAATTCAAATATAGGTGATGAAATTTTATTATTTATTTCCAAAAAATTTAATATTCGAATTAAAAGAAAAGAATATCCTTACTTTCTATGAGAAGTAAATAATAACGAGGTTTAACACTCTATCCGAAAGATTTCTCCTTCCTAGAGCATGTGACAAAAAGAGCCTAGCGCTAGGTCGTTCAAGATGTATGTGTAAGATTGTAAATAGACAATAGTAAAGGGGCGTACGGAATGAAAAATAAAATAATTTCAGGATTTTTTATAACATCAATTGTAACTGGGGCGACTATTCCTATCAATACTCTCGCAACACCAATCGTTCATGCAGAAACTCAACAGGAAAGCATGGATATTTCCTCATCATTACGAAAATTAGGTGCACAATCTAAATTAATCCAAACATATATTGATCAAGGTTTAATGAGCCCTAATGTACAGCTAGCAGAAGTCCCAGCTTTAAATACAAATCAATCCCTAATCAAGCAAGATATGAAGGAATGGTCATCAGAACTTTATCCACATTTAATTCTAGTAAATTCAAAAAGTAAAGGGTTTGTAACTAAATTTAATAACTATTACCCAGCATTAAAAGAGTTTGTAGACAATAAAGAAGATAAAGAAGGGTTTTTGGATAGACTTGAGGTTCTTCAAGATATGACTATGACGAATCAAGAAAACGTACAAAGACAGATTAATGAATTAACAGATCTTAAATTACAGCTGGATAAAAAACTTCAAGATCTCGATATGGATGTAGCAAAAGCACAGGGTGTACTAAGTTCAGACGGAACAGGGAAAATAGATCAGCTAAAAAATGAATTACAAAATACCCAAAAATCAATTCAAAATGATTTACAACAAATAGCATTATTACCAGGAGCTTTAAATGAACAAGGGTTTGTTATATTCAAAGAAGTCTATAGCCTTTCAAAAGATATCATTGAACCTGCTGCTCAAACTGCAGTAGCAGCGTATAACAAAGGTAAAGAAATTAACAACTCTATTATAGAAGCAGAGAAAAAAGCAGAGCAAGAAGCGAAAGAAAAGGGTAAATCTGCTCTAGAGATTGAAGCTGCCAAAAAAGAAGCCCGTGAAGCAATTGAGAAAAGCAAACAAGCTGAAATAGCTGCAGCTGCAGTTGCAAAAACAAAAGAGTATGACCTTACGAAAGCTATTGACCCTGAAAAAATTAAGAAAACATATAGTGCTTTCGCTGAAGTAAATAAATTAACAGCAGAACAGCGAACACATTTAGCAGATTTAGAGGCACAAAACCAAAAATTTTATGATTTAACTAAGAACCTAAAAATAGCAGATTTACAAAAATCAATGCTTCTTATTATGCAAAATGATTTACATACCTTTGCATATCAAGTAGATGTAGAACTTGACCTACTAAAACGTTATAAGGAAGATTTGGGTCTAATAAAAAATAGCATTACAAAATTATCTACTAATGTTGATACAACTAGCCAGCAGTCTCAAAAAGATACATTAAGACAATTAAAAAATGTAATAAGTTACCTTGAAGAACAGGTCTATAAATTTTAATATTATGTTTTTGGAAATCTAAAAAGATTATAAGAATCTAGCGAAAGAATGAGAAGGAGAATAGTTATGAAAAAATTTCCATTTAAAGTGTTAACTTTAGCTACTCTGGCAACGGTTATAACTGCTACTACCGGTAACACTATTCATGCATTTGCACAAGAAAAGACCGCTCAAGAACAAAAAGTAGAGAATTATACATTAGGGCCTGAGGGACTGAAGAAAGCATTGGCTGAAACAGGATCTCATATTCTTGTAATGGATTTATACGCAAAAACAATGATTAAACAACCGAATGTAAATCTATCCAATATTGATTTAGGTTCAGAAGGAGGAGAATTAATCAAAAACATTCACCTTAATCAGGAACTGTCACGAATCAATGCTAATTATTGGCTAGATACAGCGAAACCAAAGATTCAAAAAACAGCACGTAATATTGTAAATTACGATGAACAATTTCAAAATTATTACGACACATTAGTAGATACTGTACAAAAGAAAGATAAGGCAGGCTTAAAAGAGGGTATAAATGATTTAATAACTACAATTAATACAAATTCAAAAGAGGTTACAGAAGTAATTAAGATGTTACAGGACTTCAAAGCAAAACTATATACAAATTCTACAGATTTTAAAAATAATGTAGGCGGCCCAGATGGAAAAGGTGGATTAACGGCACTATTAGCGGGTCAACAAGCGCTAATTCCACAACTTCAAGCTGAAATTGAGAAGCTACATTCTACTCAGAAAGAACATTTTGACAATGTATTAGCATGGTCAATTGGCGGTGGATTAGGAGCAGTTATTTTAGTTATTGGCGCTATTGCAGGAGCGGTAGTGATTGTTGTGACTGGCGGTACAGCAACACCGGCTGTTGTTGGTGGCCTTACAGCTCTTGGTGCAGCTGGAATTGGTTTAGGAACAGCAGCTGGTGTCACGGCATCTAAGCATATGGACTCCTATAACGAAATTTCTAACAAAATCGGACAATTAAGTACAAAAGCTGATCTCGCTAGCCAAGCTGTTATTTCGCTTACTAACGCGAAAGACACTTTGGCATATCTGTATCAGACAGTGGATCAAGCGATACTGTCTCTAACGAATATTCAACAACAATGGAATAAAATGGGGGCTAATTATACAGATTTGTATGATAATATCGACCAAATGCAAGAGCATAAACTCTCGTTGATACCTGATGATTTAAAGGCTGCTAAACAAAGTTGGAATGATATTCATAAAGATGCAGAATTCATTTCGAAAGATATTGCTTTTAAACAAGAATAGAATTTAAAAATCATAACCTATATTGGAGGAATATAAAATGATTAAAAAAATCCCGTACAAACTAATCGTTGCATCAGCTCTTTTAACTATGACAACAACTTCTATAGTCTCACCAGTAGCAGCTTTTGCAAGTGAAATTGAACAAACTAACAATGGAGATACGGCTCTTTCAGCAAATGAAGCGAAGATGAAAGAAACTTTGCAAAAGGCTGGGTTATTTGCAAAATCTATGAATGCTTATTCTTATATGTTAATTAAAAATCCAGATGTGAACTTTGAAGGGATTACTATTAATGGATATGTAGATTTACCTGGTAGAATTGTACAAGATCAAAAGAATGCAAGGGCACATGCTGTTACATGGGATACGAAGGTGAAAAAACAGCTTTTAGATACATTGACGGGTATTATTGAATACGATACAACATTTGACAATTATTATGACACAATGGTAGATGCGATTAATACAGGAGATGGAGATACTTTAAAAGAAGGGATTACAGATTTACGAGGTGAAATTCAACAAAATCAAAAGTATGCACAACAATTAATAGAAGAATTAACTAAATTAAGAGACTCTATTGGACAAGATGTTAGAGCATTTGGAAGCAATAAAGATCTCTTACAGTCGATTTTAAAAAACCAAGGTGTAGATGTTGAGGCTGATCAAAAGCGTCTAGATGAAGTTTTAGGATCAGTAAACTATTATAAACAATTAGAATCTGATGGGTTTGATGTAATGAAGGGTGCCATTTTGGGCCTACCGTTAATTGGCGGTATTATAGTGGGTGTAGCAAGAGATAATTTAGGCAAATTAGAGCCTTTATTAGCACAATTACGTCAGACTGTAGATTATAAAGTAACATTAAATCGTGTAGTTGGAGTTGCTTACAATAATATTAGTGAAATGCATAAGGCGCTTGATGATGCTATTAATTCTCTTACTTATATGTCCACGCAGTGGCATGATTTGGATTCTCAATATTCGGGAGTACTTGGACATATTGAAACTGCATCTCAAAAAGTGGATCAAAATAAATTTAAATTCTTAAAACCTAACTTGAATGCAGCGAAAGACAGTTGGAAAACATTACACACAGATGCGGTCACTTTAAAAGAAGGAATCAAAGAATTAAAAGTGGAGCCTGTTACTCCGCAAAAATAAGGAAACATTAATTCTGTTGCAAAGTCACCTAAAACATAGAGAATCTATGATTACGTTGTTAAATAGTAATGCGACAATTAATAAATCCTTATACACCAGAAAGGCGGAGTCTCATTAATGACTTCGCCTTTCGTCTTTATAAAATTTGTACCCAGATACCAAGATAACCGTGCTGTATTGCAGATTTTTAAAAAATTTGAAAGATGTCGCTTTTAAAGAAGAATAGAATTAAAAAACAAAACCTATATAGGAGAAGTATAAAATGATGAAAAAAATCCCTTATAAAATACTCGCTGTATCGACACTTTTAACTATGACAACAACTTATGCAGTTACACCGGTAGCAGCTTTTGCAAGTGAAATTGAACAAACTAACAATGGAAATATGTCTCTTTCAGCAAATGAAGAACAGATGATAAAAACTGTGCAAGATGCTGGGTTATTTGTAAAATCTATGAATGAATATTCTTATTTGTTAATGAATAATCCGGATGTGAGTTTTGAAGGAATTACTATTAATGGGTATGCAGATTTACCTAGTAAAATTGTACAAGATCAAAACAATGCAAGAGCACATGCAGTTTCATGGAATACGAAAGTAAAAAAACAGCTTTTAGATACATTGACAGGTATTATTGAATACGATACAAAATTTGAAAATCATTATGAAACATTAGTAGAGGCGATCAATACTGGGAATGGAGATACTTTAAAAAAAGGGATTACAGATTTACGGGGGGGAATTCAACAAAATCAAAAGTCTGCAAAAGTATTAATAGAAGAATTAACTAAATTTAAAAATGCTATTGGAGAAGATGTTAGAGTATTTGGAAGCCATAAAGAGACCTTGCAGTCTATTTTAAAAAACCAAGGAGCTGCGGTTGAGGATGATCAAAAGCATTTAGAGGACCTTTTAGGGCAAATAAACTATCAGAAAGACATAGAATCTAAGGGCTTAGACATGGTAAAGATCCCCTTTCTCCCAACATTGATTGCTGGTGGGATAATGATAGGTGATGCAAGAGGTAAGTTAGGCTGGCTAGAGCCGGAATTAGCAAAATTACGTCAGAATGTAGATTATAAGATAACATTAAATCGTGTAGTAGGAGTTGCGTTTCATAATATTAGTGATATGCATAGTGCGATTGATAGTGCTATTACTGCTCTTACTTTTATGTCCACGCAATGGGATGATTTAGACTCTCAATATTCGGGCGTACTGGGACATATTGATACAGCTAATCAAAAAGCTGATCAAAATAGATATAAATTCTTAGTACCTAACTTGAATGCAGCAAAAGATAGTTGGAAAACAATAAGAACAGATGTTGTCACATTACAAGAAGGGATAAAAATTGCAGAGAAAAAAGAACAAGATTTTATGAATCAGCTTCGTCCATCAAGCGTTTCCTACTTTTATAAAAAAATTCATAACGCATATACATTTGAAATAAAGACCGGATCAAATGCACCAAATGCGTCTTATAAAGTTATGAATTTAACTAAAAACACGGTTCATAATATGTGGGGTGGAGGACCAAATACAAGCATGTGGGCTGACTGGCTTTCATTTAATCTAAAAGATGAATTTGCGGTGGTAGCAGTAGTGGATGGAAAAGAATATGTTGTATATAAAGACAAAGTAGAAAATATAATGAACTGAACCTGAAAATGAATGAGCAAAAAGAAAGAGCTTTTTTTGCTTTAGTAATTGCCAACTTTTTTATTTGATAGACGTGTAAATAGACTACTATTTTAGTAAGTCGATGAAAAATTTGTCGAAGTATTGAATATTTAAACCGCGTAGGCAAAACATTTAAATATACGCCTAAAGGTCCAGAAGGCCTTATTGAAAGTGACGTATATACGGAAGTTTAAAAATAAAATTAAGGATAGCTTTTAAATGGATTGGCTACAATATTGATTGTGGAGGTGAGAAAGGTGAACAAAAAACAACAAGGTTACAATAAGGCAACTTCTGGTGCTAGCATCCAAAGTACAAATGCTAGCTATGGTACAGAATTCGCAACTGAAACAAATGTACAAGCGGTAAAACAAGCGAATGCACAGGCTGAGGCAAAGAAAGCACAAGCTTCAGGTGCACAAAGTGCGAATGCTAGTTATGGTACAGAATTTGCAACTGAAACGGATGTGCATGCAGTGAAACAAGCGAATGCACAAGCTGAGGCAAAAAAATCCCAATCTTCTAGTTCTAATCAATAATGAAGGAAAAAGACTTCTCTATCTTAAGAGAAGTCTTTTCTCAGACCGTGGAGAAAGTCTTCTCCACGGCCTATTTTTGTGTCTGAGCCTTTATTGAAGGGGTACCGCCAGCATTTTTGAAAAAAACAAGCTAAGCAAAAAATATAATAAGCCACCCATATGGACAGCTCATTTACATAATTCTCATTATCGGAATTCAATGTATCTAGAAATGAATAAATATGATCTACTTAACATTAGCCTCCGTTATCAGTAATTGGATAACTACTTAAAACAGAAAAGGAATTTGCCAGTTTTTTTGCAAAACTTAATGGTGGTTCAACAGATTGGATATGAATATACATAATCAATGGTTTCATATATAACCAATGATTATGTAAGGCGCTAACAATAATCCCTTGTTGAACAATTGATTGTATAAATAAAGGAATTTCTTCTTGTAAAATAGCGATTTCCCCTAAGTTCAACGCATTGCCATTTTGATCTAACGATTCAAAAGATATCCCAACCGGTATCACAGAGGTGCTTGGTCGTCCTTGAACAAACACTTTAATATTACGACGCAAGGAGACGGAACAAACACCCTGATTTATGTTGCTCTTTCCATTAAAAATTTTAGCAAATTGCTCACAAAGGAAATTAAGGTTGTTCATAAATCTGATGCTCCTTTCTTAGCAGATAAAAGTTACTTCATAAATATTAATACTCGTCCATTAGCTTTTATATAAGTAATTCAAGAAATTTCCATAAAGGAAAGATACCCATATATGAAGTGAACCCAAATAGTGGTACATGAAAAAACACCTCCGTTGAATTCGCATACTAAGTATGCAAATTCAACGGAGGTGTTTTTTATTTGAAGGGAAGGGTACATTGCCCAGAAGAAGTAAAGTGGAAAGTGATTGAGTAGAAAAAGGATGGCTATTCAAATCGTACCATTATGGAAATACTCGAAATTAAAAATGTTTCCCCAATTAAGACATGGATGAAATGGTATCGTACAGATCCAACTTATTATTTTCAACAACCTGTAGGAAAACAATATCCTTTTGGAAATGGGCCGAAAGAGCTAAGCGAATTGGGCAGATGGTTTAGGTGTTTTGATATGTGTCCCGTTTTCTGGTTCACTTCAACTTCAAAATGGTGTGTTTTCTTTTTTACCTTACAAAATTGTAAGGTAAATGTAAGAGAAATCGAATGAACAGGTTATAGAAAGATGAGAATATAAAGGGGTGATATAATTCATATTTCTTTTTAGTTCGAAAAGTTAAAAAATTTAAGGGTTTATATGACAAAAAGATAAGAAATATGTGAGAAATTTATTCTATACAAAAGGGATGGAGTGAAAGAGATGTCAACAAATGTAGTTACTGTAGAAAGTGTAGAAAAAACGTATGGGAAAAGAAATGAGAATCAGTCAAAAGCATTAAGGGGTGTTTCATTAAGTATTAAAGAAGGGGAGTTTGTAGGGATTATGGGTCCTTCTGGATCTGGAAAAACGACATTACTAAATGTAATTAGTACACTTGATCAAGCGACAGGTGGAAGTGTAACAATAGCTGGCACAAATATTACTTCTATGAAGGGTAATGCATTATCAGATTTTCGTTCTCAAAAATTAGGATTTATTTTTCAAGATTTTAACTTACTAGAGAATTTATCAATTTATGAAAATATCGCTTTACCACTTTCTCTGCAAGGTGTACCGTCAAGTGAAATTACTGGGAAGGTAAATGGAGTAGCAAAGAAATTAGGGATTACTGAAATTTTAACAAAATATCCGACTGCTGTTTCTGGAGGACAAAAGCAAAGAACAGCGGCAGCACGAGCTTTAGTACATAATCCAGCAATCGTATTAGCAGATGAACCGACTGGGGCACTTGATAGTAAAAACGCAAAAAGCTTATTAGAAGCGATGCAAGATTTACATGAAAATCACAATGTAAGTATTTTGATGGTTACACATGATGCATTTAGTGCAAGTTATTGTGAACGTATTTTATTCATTCAAGATGGTCTTCTTTATAAAGAATTAAAGCGTCAAGGAACACGAGAAAGTTTCTATCAGGACATTTTAGGTGTGCTTGCTCATATGGGCTCAGCAACTGAGTCTAAGTAAGGGGGGCGGGACTATATGTTATTCAAATTATCACGTCATAGTATGAAAAAGATGTTAAAAGATTATATGGTTTTACTTATTGGTCTCGTTATTAGTATTAGTATCTTCTACATGTTCCAAACGATGGCGATGAATAGTGAATTTACAAAAGATAATAGTCTCATTAGTAGTATTAGACTCGTCTTCTGGGTTGGTGCAATATTGCTTGCTTTCATTACAGTTTTTTACATCATATATGCCAATTCTTTCTTACTCACATTAAGAAGAAAAGAACTTGGTATGTACATGATGCTTGGCGCGAAAAAGAAAAAAGTAGCACAGTTATTATTTATTGAGACTTTTGGTATGGGTATTGTCAGTATTATTATTGGGATTTTAGTAGGGATGTTACTTGCTAGTGTAGCAGGGAATTTTTTAATGAATGGAATGGAAATTTCAGCAAAAGGTAATTACGCATCTGTGTACACACCAGCTATATTAGTTACATCTATTTTCTTCTTAATATTATTTTTCATTACTGGTCTAATGAATAGTATCCGATTATTACGTAAAACAGAATTAGAGTTAATACGTGAAGATGAAACACAAGATGAAGTGAAAAAAAGTAAAACTCGCACAGTTATTATGACAGTACTAGGTGTATTGCTGGTAAGTACAGGTTACTATTTTATGGTAAATATAAAAATGTTTGCCGAACTAGGCTTTATAATAGCGACAATTGTTACGACATTAGGAACGTATTTCATTTTTAGTTCGTTACTCCCACTTTTTGTAATGAAAGTTAAGGGGAATAAAAAACGAAATGAAACGGGATTAAATAGTTTTACTTATGCACAGTTACGTTTTCGAGTAACTAGTTTATCGAGAGTATTAGGCACTGTAGCGATGTTAATTGCATTAGGCGCAGGTGCGATGACGGCAGGTATGGCGTTCCAAAAAAATGTAGGTATTATGACAGACTTTTCTCGTGTATATGATGTTGTAATTCATGATCCAAATGAACAAGATAAAGCTTCATTAAAAGAAATGGAAATCGTTGAAGAAAGCAAGTACAAGTATAAAGTAGATGGAGAAGCGGTTTATTATTTACGTAACGACTTAACTGCTAAACCACCACTTGTTTCAGATCACTTTGATACAAAAACTTTAAAAGAGCCTGCTCGTAAACGTGTGGCTGAACCTTTAACTGAACCTGTCTATTCTGCTTTAGAAGCTCCTGAAGCAGCGAATAAGCTTCCTCGTATGCCAAAAGATTGGGAAGATGCAGTTGTAAGAGAAATACAAATTACACATAATCAATTTAATGGAAAACCTGTAAGGATTGCAGATGAAGAACACTATAAAGGAATTCAAGGAACAGAACACACTGTAACATTAGCAAAAGTAGATGATATGAAAAAATATAAACCGTTGTTAATCGAAATAGATAAGAGACAAAAAGAACAAATTGAAAAAACAACAGGTACAAAAGTAGACTTATTTACGAAAATGACAATTTATCAATTTATGAACAGTTTCATGAGTGGGACAATGTTTATGGGATTTTTCCTCGGAATTGCCTTTTTAGCAATGATGGCAAGTTCTCTTATGTTTAAAATATTAACGGGTGCTTCTCGTGACGTACGCCGTTATGAAATGTTAAGAAAAATCGGTGTGAGACGTAGTATGTTAACAAAAAGTATATATAAAGAAATTTCATATTTATTTATCTTCCCAGCGATTATTGGAATTTCCCACGTGTTAGTAGGGCTTAACTTATTTAGCTTTATATTAGTTGACCCGTTTGTAAAGGTGTGGGTGCCAATAGGGATTTTCTTAGTCATTTATTTCATCTATTACTGGATTACCGTCCAACTTTATAAAGGTATGGTAATGCCGAAAGAAGAAGTAGCGAAATAAAATAGTTTAATGGAAAAGTCCTTGTATGAAAACAAGGGCTTTTTTAATAGGATGTTCTTTATAAAGAAGGAAAAGATTGGATAATAGTCGAAAAATATAACAAGACTTCCGAGAAATGACTGAAATAATACTATTTTGTCGAGAGAAAGGATATTACGTATGAAAGAAATGCTACAGTTATTTCGCAACAAAGTGTACGCACGTTTTTTTCTAGCAAATATTTTAGAGCGACTTGGTTCTATGATTGCTGGAATTTCTTTAATGTTTTATTTGTTAAATCAATACGGAAAACAACCAGTTTACGCAACGATGACGCAAATTATGATTGCATTACCTGCATTAATCTTTTTTCTATTAGTAGGGACAGTAGTGGATCGTTTTGATAGACAGCGTATTTGTACGGTAAGTAATATATGTTGTTCGCTTTGTAATATTGGAATTCTAATTTCGCTTTATTACGGGATGATTATACTCGTCTTCATATTTTTATTTTTGGAAAATGCATGTATACAATTTTTCTCTCCATCAGAACAGTCGATGATACAGGGGGTAGTTGAATCAGACCAATATGGTGTAGCGGCGGGTATGAATCAAATGGTAAATAGTTTGTATGCTTTGTTTGGTGTAGGAATTGCAACGATGGTGTATTGGACTTTTGGAATTTACGGAAGCATTTTAGTAAATACGCTCACCTTTATTATGAGTGGTATTTTGATTCAAACGATCTCCATTCCAGAAAAAGTTCGTTTACCAAATGGTAGAACAAAATGGAAAGAAGTTAATTTGAAGATGTTAATAACAGAGTTTCAAGAAGGGATCAAGTATATATATCAAAATGAAACTTTAAAAAAATTACTTTTAGGATTTATCGTATTTGGACTATTAAACGGTATTTTAAGCGTATCCACTACTTACATATTAAAATACAAATTAGCACCAGCAACGTATGAAAGTTTAGCAATGGTGGGCGGTGTAGTTGGAGGGATTTCATTACTAATTGGAAGTATAGTAGCAACAAGTATAGGTAAGAAATATGCACCAAAATCTATTATTGTTTTTGGTATGGCAGGCTCAGGAGTCTTCTTCGGTATGTGTTACTTTGTAAATCACGTATGGTCTTTTTATGTATGTATCGCTTTTGCGACTTTCTTTTTACCATTTATTAATGTTGCAATAATGGGCTGGATGTATGAAATTGTAGAAGAGTCATTCATGGGACGTGTACAAAGTTTACTTAGTCCATTAACGACAGGATTCCAGCTTTTATCTCTCGGTGCGATAGCAATGTTGTTCCCGAAATGGATTAGTGCAGATACATTGTTTATTATTTTATTTGGTTTATTATTTTTGGTTACGTGTTTATATCAAGTTATTTTACCTAGTGGGAAGAAGCAAGTGCAGGGTATAGCTGAAGAGATGTAACATATGTAGTTTTTTATTTCTGAATATTCTACCGAATTGTAAGGGGGATAGAGTGATGGTGATGCGAGTTGCTAAATGGTGTGGGATTACTTGTTTACAACTAGTAGCTGCAATCTTATGTATAATCTGCCTAGGTGCGTTACCGCGTTTATTTAAGGGATTGCAAATTGATTTGATCGGTTTTTGGAACACAGTTCTGTTTCTTGGAGAAAAGTTACTTCAACCAGGTGAAATTACTTATGGATTTCGGAACTCAAGAAAGTTATTTCCGCAAATATGGATTCATTATGTAGAGACAATGTTTGTATTTATTTCGGCATTTATCCTTTCTTTACTCATTGCGTATGTTATCGTTGTGTGGGTATTGCAGCGCTCTCAATCAAAGCAACGTATATGGAATGGAGTTTTCGTCGCACTTGAAAGTATCCCGGACATTTTATTAATTTTACTATCTCAACTTCTAGTAGTAATTATCTTTCAAAAAACAGGATTTATGCCAGTGAAACATGCGGGATTTGGTGAGGATAGAGCTCGCATGTTACCAATAATATGCCTTGCTATACCTACAACGTTATTATTTATGAAGCTACTATTATTACGTTTTAGAGAAGAATTAGAGAAAGATTATAGCATATTTGCAAAGAGCAAAGGACTGAGTTTAAGACATATTTTGACACACCATATTTCAAGAAACGTTTTGTTAACAACAGTCTATTATGCAAAAACAAATATTTTATTTATGTTATCAAATTTATATATTATTGAATGGCTATTTAATACGTACGGCATGTTTGTTTTTGTAAAAGAAAATTCCAAATTAGAAATATTTACAGTGAGTTTAGTTATATTATACGTACCGCTTTTTATACTATTTCGTATATTACATACGCTTTTAAAAAATGTTATAAAGGAGCGTGTGTAACATGTGGCAAGTTGTAAAAAGAGATGTGAGATTTTGGCTAGGTGTTACTTTTTTGAGTGTACTAATGCTTGTTAGTATTGGAAATACGGTGTTTTTTGACGGGAATATTCGCGAATTAACGATGATGTATAACGAAAAAGGAGAATTAGAGGCTGCTCCGTTTTCACCATCGAGTAAATTTTGGTTCGGAAGCGATGAAAAAGGACGCGACCTTTTTCAGTTAATAATAGAAGGAGCGAAATGGACAGTTGGTGCTAGTATCGTTATCGCAATTTTACGTGTAGTAATTGGCGGAACTATTGGTTTATTGCTTGGTATGTACAGTAAACGCTCATTTTCAGTTATCTCATCTTTTTTTGATCCGTTTAGCATTGTACCGATGATTATGATTTCCTATTTTATGTTACATGAAGTTTTAATGTTTGAAAGTGGAGAGGAGGCTGCTCCGTTTCATTTGCGAGTTACGTTTCAAGTAGTGGTTCTTGCGTGTCTTGCTGTACCAACTGTTATGTTGTATGTAGCGCAAGAAGTAAAACGTATTAAGAATGAAGAATTTATGTTGGCGGCCACTGTGCTCGGCGGGAGTAAGTGGCAGAGGTTGAAACGTCATGTATGGCCGCATATGCTACCATCATTTCTTTTATTAGTAGCCCAGCAATTTGTAAGTACTTTATTACTCCTCTTGCATCTTGGTTTGTTAGAATTATTTTTTGGCGGAACAATAATTTTTGGTACAGAAGCAGATAGTGTAACAAAAGAGTGGACAGGTTTAATCGGACAAAACTTCCGTCACTTAACTACACATACATGGATTGTACTTATACCAATCGCTTTCTATAGTATGACAATTTTGTCAGGAAATCTTATTAGTAATAGTATGCAAGATGCGATTAAGCTAGGAAATGTTAGAAGAGCGAATCGGAAGAAGGAAGAAGTGAAAGTAGAGAAACTAATACAGCCTACCATGAATGATTTTTCATTTCATAGAGAGGTGCAAAAATAAAAAAAGATAGCTGAAGAAAAATTGTTTTCAGCTATCTTTTTTCGTTTAGAGTGGAGGTAAATCAATCTTACCTTCTTCAAATAATTCTTTTATCATATGTTTCGTATAACCAGCAGCTTGACCAAATGTGATTTTTGCTGGCATTGGTGCTTCATTTACATCTACAACTACATCAATAATGCACGGTTTATTTTGTTTTACTGCATTTTCAAAGGCAGGAAGTAAGTCATCTAAATGTTCTACACGGTATCCAATACCACCGCACGCCTCTGCGTATTTTGCGAAATCAGGATTCGTTAAGTCTGTACCAAATTCAATATTACCCATAACCTCTTGTTCGAATTTAATCATAGCAATTTTATTATTGTTTAATACAACAACAACGATTGGTAGTTTATATTTAACAGCTGTTACGAAGTCATTCATTGTCATTCCGAATCCGCCGTCACCACAAACTGCAAATACTTGTTTATCCGGGAAAGCAATTTTTCCAGCAAGGGCACCAGGTAAACCACAACCAAGCGTGGCAAGCCAGCTAGAAATGATAAATTGCTGATTCGTCATACGGAAGTGTCTTGCTGTCCATACTGTTACATTTCCGACATCGACTGATAGAATTGCGTCATCTTCTGCTACTTTCTGCAGAGCGTGCATAACTCGCTGTGGTTTAATTGGAGTGGAAGAGTCTTCTTCTTGATTGTGTAATTTTTCTTCCCACTTTTTCATCATTTCTTGGTGGTGTTCTAAGAAAGTATGGTCTTCAAGTTTTTCTACATTTTCAATTAACCATTTTAATGTTTTATCAGCATCACCAGCTAAGCCGATGTCTGTCGCATAACGTTTCCCGATTTGAGCCGGATCTGTATCAATATGAAGTGTTTTTGCTTTCTCAGGTAAGAAACCAGTGAACGGATAAGAAGTACCAACCATAATTAAAGTATCCGCATGCTTCATTGCCTCATAAGAAGGCTTTGTTCCAATTAATCCTAACCCACCGATGCAAAGAGGGTGTTCATCAGGAATAATCCCTTTAGCAGGTAACGTAAGTACGATTGGAGCACCAATGTGTTCTGCAAATGCAAGTAAAGACTCTCTTGCATGTTTTGCTCCTTTCCCGGCTAAAATAACAGGTTTTTTCGCTTCATTTATTGCGAGTTTCGCTGCATGTAAATCTTTTTCTTGCGGAAATAACTCAGGCAATGTAAAAGAAGTGTTTGTAACACGAGCACCATTTTTTATTTCGAATTTCGGAACATCATCTGGAATTGTTAGAACAGATACACCTTTTTTCGTATATGCCATTCGAATCGCTTGATTCACTACAGCAGGTAGTTGTTCTGCTGACATAATGCGTTGGTTATAAACCGCAACATCATCAAACATTCTTTCTAAGTTTACTTCTTGGAAAAAATCGGTTCCGAGTAAATCAGATTCCACTTGTCCTGAAATTGCTAATACCGGGGCTTTATCGAGTTTCGCATCATATAAACCGTTTAATAAATGAATAGCGCCAGGTCCTGCGATTGCCATACAAACACCTAGTTTTCCTGTTAATTTTGCATAGGCAGCCGCTGCTAATGCGCCAGCTTCTTCATGACGAACTTGAATGAATTTAATTTTATCTTGTTTTTTTCTTAAAGCTTCAATAATAGAGTTGATGGAATCTCCAGGCATTCCGTATATATGTTCTACTCCCCAGTCAATTAATAGATCAACTAATGCTTCACCGGCTGTTTTTCCAAACATAATTGTTCCTCCTTTTAATAGGTAGATACTATTATGTTTTGGAGAAAAAGGAAAAATATACAATTGATAAAATTTTTATCTTTAATGATGACCGGCGAATAGTGTAAATACTGTTATTAGTAAAAATCCACTAATAGACCACGATAGAAACGGAAGGAAAGATAGCTGTTTTTTTGCTTTCCAAAGCATTTCGTGAATTGTGACATAGCCAAGTGAACCAATTGCGCTTCCCATAATAAGTCCTTGTAAATGGAGCACTTTCCCATCCATCATAATGCCAAAAACAGTGCCAGTACCTAGGATAAGAGAAAGTAATAAAGTTGTTAATAGAAATGAAATATATTTATGCTTTGTAAAGAGAAATGGAATAATTAAAGCTAATCCTTCTGGGATATGGTGAATGACAATCGCAAGTAAGAAAGGAATGGCAGAGTCGTTATGATTTATAAATGCTGTACCTAACGCAAACCCACTCGGCATATTATGGATAAATATAGCTAAAGAAAGAAACAGGAAGGTTTGCCATGCTTGTTGATCCTTTTTATGTATCATTGGATGATGACAATAGTTATCTAATAAGCTCATAACTAAAATACCGATAGCTATACCAAGTATAGGCCCAATTATTTCATAGCTTGAAAATGTTTCAGGAATAATTTCAAGTGATAATAACCCAAGTAAAATGCCGCCACATAATGCGTATAAACGATGCATTTTTTCTTCAATTAGCTGGCGTGTTGCTACTCCAACAGCACCGCCTAATAGTAATCCACCGAATGAAAAAAACGTAACAATCATTGGAATCCATAATCGTTCCATATTATCACACTCCGATTCTATACCCTTGTTTTTAGCTTACGAGAAGGAAAGTTAGATTAGTCCAAATTATTATGACTAATTATAGAGAAAGAACTGTAAATTCATTATAATTTATATATTGAAATGAAATGGAGAATACAAATGCAAACAAAATGGAGTTTATCTGAATACGAAAATCCAAAACGGTATGATATTGAAAATAAAAGTTTGTCAGATTTTCCGTTTTTACTATCATGGGCAAAAAAACTAAATATACAAAATGAATGGATTCTAGATATTGTCTGTGGTACAGGAAGGGTTACAATTCCATTTATAGAAAATGGATATCAAATGATTGGTGTAGATATACATGAAGGAATGCTTGCTGAAGCAAAGAAAAAAACTACGGATTGTAAGAAGGTAAAATGGTTACAACAAGACTGTTTACAATTAAGAATGAATGAAACAATTCCGTTAGCATTTATGGTAGGACACGGATTCCAGCATTTTCTTACGAATACTCATCAAAATCAGTTATTAACATCTATTCATCATGTGTTAGCTGAGAATGGTATATTCATATTCGATACACGTTTTCCTTCAAAAGAAGAATTAATACAACCATCTACAGAAGAATATTGGACTACTGTTACTGACGAAAAGGGAAGAAAATGTGATCTATATACTGAAATGACATATGATTCAATTCAGCAAATACAGCACTACATAACCACAAGAAGGTTTTATGAGGGTGATACTCTAGTAGAGGAAATAAAAACAACGATAGATCTTCGTTATACGTACCCGCAAGAATTAGAAAGGTTGTTAGAGTTGAACGGGTTCGAGTTGCTAAATATATATAATGATTGGGATACTTATTTAAATGGATAAGGAAAGATACGACATGCTAAAGAAAATACAGTATGTATATTGTTTTTAAGTAGGTGAATTTCAAATGATTTTTTCATTAGGTAAAATAGATATTTTTCTTCCAGATGCAACATCCTAATACTTTTTTATTGTTGAGGACTTAGCAGAGATATTAAAAATTGAAACAAACTACGATGCATTAAAACAGTTTCGAAAAATACTTAGAAACGAGATAGAAAAAGATTTATACAAGCGTATAGATTTTGGTCAAGATTCAAACGAGGTAGTAGTTCGTACTACTAATGCTCTTACTATACTTAAGATTGCTGTAATTATTAATGGAGTAATTAATGTTACGATTTCAGAAGAAGAAATGACAGAAGCTGAACAGAAGCTCCTTTCTCACAAACGCCCTAAAAAACAAAAGTGGAAAGTGGGAGACATATTTTGGCTTAATCTTAGTAATGGTACATATGGGTTTGGACAGGTATTATGGAAACCTTTTGGTAGTCCTGTTTGTGGACTATTTGATTTAAATACAGAGACCATTCCAAATGTAGAAGAGGTTTCAAATCATTCTTTTATCTCCGTATTAACAGTACTCTCTAGTTCATTAGACAAGGGTAATTGGAATGTGATTGGCAATGCAGATGTAAGGATTGATGTAGAGAAGGTTCCTTGGCAACATCGTGGATTGGATATTGCTGGTTCAATGAGTTATAGTGACGGCACTCTTCTTGAGTTAGCGAATGCTTATTACGGACTTTTTCCGTGGAACGTTTTCTATGAGGAAGATTATTTTGACAACATTTTATTATCGCCATTTAAACGTCCTAACATTGCAAAAGTTTTATCGTCAATAGAAAAAGAAGAGTTTAGAAAAGAGAAAAAGTGGAATTAAGAATAAAACGGTAGCCGAAACTACCGTTTTAATTTTCAGCTTAAATAAAAGCATCAATAGTAAGTTTTTTATATTTTTGTAATACGTATGTTTATGCAAATGAAATTGAATGTGGAATGATTAGGGTGTGTTAGTAATATCACTTGTTTTTGCCACTGCCCAATAAGGTGAAAAGTGACATAAAGATGTGAGAGGATATGAGATTTTTAATGGGATTCCAAAAGAATCCCTTATTTTATATTATTTATAAAAAAATGTTGTACTATATCAAGGTATTTATCTGGATGAATTAAACTAATTTCTCCATGTCTATTTTTTTTAATGACTTTTAGCAAACTATCATTAATGGTAGCGTGAAGTAGAGTTGCTGACTTTTTCATTATTGATAATTCTTTCTCACCAACTAATATTAATGTTTTGGCTTTCGTCTTGCATAATGTTGAAGGGATTGAATAGTCTCCATTGCTTTTCGTAATATTAATAAGGGTTTCTTTTGTCATTTGTGAACTATCTTCATAATATGTTTCAAATAATTCATCTGGTACATTTAATGTTTTTGCCTGTAGTTTTGCATACCATCTGTTTTTAATTAATCCATAGCACACATTATACATTGGTACAGTTAATGTGACTGCTATTTTCATAGGATAAACCAACGCACTTTCGATAACAGCATTCTCTGTAATATCAAATTCTTGAGATATTATTTCAACAACGATTTGAGCGCCAATAGAAAGACCACAAATCGCAAAAACTTTTCCATTACAATTTTCTTTTATATAATTAATAACCTGTTCGGCCGATTTTTTTATACTTACAAAAGTATTATTCCAATCATCGCCATGTCCATCAATAATAGGCGTAACAATATAATACTCTTTTTTCAATGCTTCAATTTGTGGTTTTAATGACCACCATGACAGTCCACCACCATGAAGGAGAATGATAACTGGCATATTTTTGTTACCAAATTCTTTGAATAACATATTTATCCCTCATCTATATATCGAATAGTGAATAAGAAATCTTTTTTTATTACTGAACGAATACATATAATTGCTAATATATTTAGTTTCAACACCATTAAAACCTATCTACCCACTTTGTGTATTTGTTGTGTATAGGAACTGGAACGTGTATTCATTTTATCTAATCGTATTCTATAGGAGTTTCTGTATCAAAAAAAGATCAGTGATTTTCTTTTAATTATATACGATAATTATAATGGGGGAGGAACATCGCCAAAGTTTTATCGTCAATAGAAAGAGAAAAATATAGAAACGAAAAAAAATGGAATTAAAAAGAGAGCTTTTTTGTGATTTTAATATTACTAACTATAACCTATCGAGTAAAACAATTTTTTTGTTTTACTTATAAATAAATGGAGGTACTAATTATGCAGCAAATTAAAAAAATAGGAAATTCATTTTGGTATATGACACCTGTTTCTGACACGGATAGACCTATATTAGGAATGGTCGTTGGAAAAGAAAAAACTTTAATGATTGATGCAGGGAATTCAGAAGCACATGCACAATTATTTTTAGAAATGTTAAAAGAACAGAATGTATCAAGTCCTGATTTTGTGGCACTAACGCATTGGCACTGGGATCATATTTTTGGATTGTCTATACTACAAAATGCATTAACTATTGCACATACTGAAACGAAAAAGGAGATGCAGACATTAGTATCTTATGAATGGACAGATGATGCGTTGAACGCACGAGTAGAAGAAGGTACAGAAATTGAATTTTGTGCGGATTGTATCAAAAAAGAGTTTAGTGAACAACCAAGAAATATTAAAATTATCCCACCGAACTTAACGTTTCAGAATCAACTTGAATTAGATCTTGGTGAAGTGACATGCGTGTTAAAACATGTTGGCGGAGATCATGCACATGACTCTGTTGTTATGTATATGAAAGAAGAAAAGATATTGTTTTTAGGAGACTGTATATATGCTGATATTTTTTCTTCGAAGTGGAATTATACGACGAAACGAACGTTTAAATTAATAGATGAATTAGAGAAATTTGATGCTGAGACATATATTCTTTCTCATGGGACAGCTATAAATCGGGATGAGTTTTTACAAGAGATGCATTTGCTGAAAACAGTAGGAACTTATACGGAAATACATAAAGGCGATGAAGAGAAGATAAAGGAAGCTTTTAAACGAGATATAGATAGAGAATTAAATGAAGATGAACTAGAAACAATAACGTTTTTTGTAAATGGCTATGAAATGAACAATCTGTAAAATACAAATCTAATCAAATGGCATTAAATTACACAAAAAGAGTATTGAGAGTAAGTGCAATACTCTTTTTGAAATTAAATTTGAAGTGATGAAAAGTCATCAATAATTTCCACTACTTCAATTTTCCCATTAATCAATAGCTCAGGAAGTTCATTTTCAACGTTTCCCTTCCAATACTCTTTAGCTTGTTCAATTTTTTGAGAGAATGGAATACCATCTTCTTTCGGTAAAAGATTACCGTCACCTTCAAAAGAATTTCCAGTCACTTGTAGTTTAACAATCTGCAAAACTTCTCGATTGTAGGAATCAAATAATGCTTTCCATTTCAAAGCATCTTCATAGTTTTTGGCAGCATATAAGCAAGATAATCTGGAAGGGTATTCAGGATATTCTTGTAGCCTAACCATTTCTACAATCGTTTCTCTGACCGCTCTAATTGTTTGATCCATATAACTCATAACTACTTTCGCATTTTCATTTTTTATATATAATCCGCCATTTGTATAATGATTTTTTAAAATTTGCATCGAATCTTCACCATTAGAATTTAATTGCGCTCTTTCAAAAAAGAAGCGATATAGGGTATTTGTTTGATTTTTGTCAAAATGAATGATTTGTCCTACACTCATTTTTTTCCTTGTAACGATGTGATAAGCGTAAAATTCTGTTTCATGCATGGTTCTCCTCCTAGAAGTTATATATTTCAATGTTAAATTTAATAATTCGACATTGAAATATATAAAACCTTTATAAATAAAAGTGAGAGTTCGGGTTGAGAGGAAAGAAAAAATATGAAAACGTTTTAAATTTGTTCACAAAATATTCACTTACGAAGAGGTTTCCAATATCGATATAATGACAAAGACTCAAAGAGAAGGGATGATGAAAATTGCCAACGACAAGAAAGGAAAACCTCCAATTTGGTATGATGATGTGCCTCGGGATGGTTATAGTTATGACGTTTTACAATATATTATTGAATGGAGCAGGAGGGCCAATTCATATTAAGGAGATCGCATTAGAATTACTAATTGGATTTATGATTGCACTATTAATTGAAATATGTATCGTTGGACCTTGTGCGAAAAAAATTGTATTCGCGTTACCATTTGATAAATCGAAGAAAATAAATATTATACTTGCGATGGCGACAGCAATGGTAATCGGAATGGTGTTCTTTATGTCATTTCTTGGTATGGCTATGATGTATTTACATAACGGGCTACATGGTGACTCATTTATTTCTATTTACTTTTCAATTTTTATTAAAAACTTCATGATGGCGTATCCACTACAATTAATCATTATGGGACCGTTAGTACGTTTCTTATTTGCAAAGTTTGTTATGAAGAATAAACCTGTTAATATAGAGTAGTTATTATTTATAAAACATTATATATAGATGAAATCATAAAAACACATCTCAAATATTTTGAGGTGTGTTTTTTCTTATTCATTCTCAGTTATTTTCATAGTAATGTGACATTTGTCCTTTTGCCTTTGTAGGATTATAGCTTTTAATTAAGTCAGAAATAGAAAATTAGGAGATGATTTTTTGAAGGGCATTGTATTTGCTATTTTTGCTGGTCTATTTATAACACTTCAAGGAACCTTTAATGCGAAACTTAGTTCACATATCGGCATATGGTCAACGAGTATTATAACGCATTTAATTGGGTTTCTTATTGCCACTACTGTATTTTTGGTAAAGAAAAAAGAGAAAGTAACGGATTTAAAGGGTGTGAAAAAAGTATATTTAGCAGCCGGTGCATTCGGTGGTTTGATTATTTGTGCAGAAACTATGGCGATATATTCAATGGGAGTTACATTAACAGCTGGAACACTTTTGGTTGCACAATTATTAACAGCAACTGTTATTGAAATGAAAGGACTGTTTCATATAAAAAAGATAGCAATGGAGAGATATCACATTGTGGGAACAATAGTAATGATTATAGGTATTGCTGTATTTAATATGTAAATGAAAGGAGGAAATGAAAGTGGAGAATAGATCAGAATTAATTATTCAATATTTGAAAGCTTATAATATGCTTGAAATTTTTTCAGGAATAAGTACTGATTATTTTCAAGTAAATCATTTTGAAAAAGGCAAGCTTATTTGCAATATAGATGATGAAATGGATCGTTTGTATTTCGTTGTTAAAGGTAAAGTAAAAGTTTACACGATTACACCAGAAGGAAAGAAACTCATCCTTCGTTTTATTAATCCATTGGCAGTTGTTGGCGATATTGAATTAATACAAAAAAGTAAGACGCATAATGTCGTTGAAGCTTGTTCAGATGTTGTAGCTATCTCCATTTCTAATACAGTTATTAGAAACAAGTTATTACATGATCCTATATTTATGAACTTCTTGTTTGAAAACATTGCGAACACGTTAAAAATATCGACCCGTTTTACAGCTCTTAATTTACTTTATCCTGTAGAAGTACGTGTAGCTAGTTATTTACTTTCAATTTCAACAGATAGTAACGGGAATATGTATAAAGAGGATTTGGATTCAACTTCGGTATCAAGTATTGCGGATTTTATAGGAGTAAGTTATAGGCACGTAATTCGGGTGTTACAAAAATTTTATAAAGAAAAATTAATTGAAAAGAAAAATGGAGTTATTGTAATTAAAGATTTTTTTAGAATGAAGGAAGTTTCTAAAGATAATATATATGAGTAATGAAAGGGAGAGGAAGATTTTGATTGGATTTAGTTTAGCTATATTAGCTGGAATATTAATTAGCTTACAATCTGTTTTTAATACGAAAGTGAATGAAAATGTAGGACAGTGGTTAACAACTACATGCGTTCTTGGAATAGGTCTCATAAGTTCTGTTATATTTTATATCATTACAGAGAAAAGTATTATCATTAATTTTTATACTGCAAATTATTTATTTTATATAAGTGGATTGTTTGGCATTGGACTAATTATTTGTATAATGGTTGCAATAAAGAGTTTAGGTCCAGCGTATACGGTGTTAATTAGCCTTATTACTCAATTAGTCGTTGCATTGTGTATCGATACATTCGGATGGTTTGGAATGGAGAGCGTACCATTACAAATAAATAAATTAGTTGGAATAGGTCTATTAATTGTAGGGGTAGGAATTTTTAAAAATCTTTTTTCGAATAAGAAAGCTATTAAAATAAATGAGCGATAAAGAGAGAGGATAAGTGATCTAGTATATGTTGCAAGATTTTATAAAGTTTTTTGGTTAATCTAGTAACAAACGAAAACCTTAAAACCCACACCAGGATAGGAATTTTTAAAAAAATAAATAGAGTCATAGAAAAAGAAAAAGGCAGATCCCCACTTTCACAAGGAATCTGCCTTTTCCTTGCTACCGATAATGATGCGTTATGTTAATTGAGCATGAATGTGGTATACAATAAATTAGAGGTGAAAATTATGAATCGAGAACAAGCCATTCAAATACTTGAAAAATACTCTCCTATGCCTGATGACGAGGATTTAACTGAAGAAATGATAGATGAATACGCAAGTGCAATTACATATTTTGAGGAGAATCCACATCCAAGTTGCATAGAGCCTATTATGATGACCTTTAGTTTAGATGATTGTTATGGTGTATATGACCATGCAACAGGTGTATTATGCGAGTTTAGTAACGATGAGGTAGTACCATACCTAATTAGAGCTATACAAGATAAACATGAAGGTAGAAGATACTGGGGAACAGAAGTAGCTAAATTCTTTCCGGATATAAGATTAATTAGTTCTTTATTGACTTGTATTGACGATCCAAATGATGAAATTCGAGAATATGTAGCTTACGTATTAAGTAAGATTGGTGATAAGTCAGTTTTGCCTGTATTACTTAATAGACTACTAAAGGAACACAATGAAGATGTTTGTGAGGAATTAAAACAAGCTATCTCAAAACTAGAAAGACTTAAATAACTTCCGAGAACGAGAATTATGTAAATGAGCTGTCCAAATGGATGGCTTATTTTATTTTTGCTTAGCGTGTTTTTCTTCAAAAATGCTGGCGATACGCCAACGCCAGCATTTTAAGAAACTTATCGTTCACCAAAACGAAAAAAATTTGAAGTACTTCAAATTTTTAGCTAGATGACTATGTATCGGTCCCCCATAATAAAAAGGCAGGAACATATCAAATATGTTCCTGTCTTTGATTTAATTAAATTAAATTTAACATCTATGACCTAAATATAAATTTATTGAGGTCTTTTTTTTGTTGTTTTTGTAGTTATGTGAACTAAAGTAGAGGAGTATTAGAAGTGGTTTTAGGAAAGAAGAATATGGCCGGAAATAAAATATTACTAAACATATATAACTAATGAATGCAATGTCTTTTTCAGTTATTATGTTGTAAATCATTTTATGATAAAATCTATTACATAATTAAATAAAGGGGTAATATTCTGTGGGTTATTTCTCAAATAGTTTATTAGTTTTGTTTGTTCTTATCGTATGTAGCTGTATGATTTTTGGTTGATAATATAATGATAGTCTTATATAAAAGAAGTTAACTCTGGTGAGGTAACTTCTTTTTATTTTATGTTGAGAAGGAATTCTATTTTTCTTATTGAAGTTTGTACTAGTTATTTTCACGTCGATCAGAATTTTTTTATAAAGGGTAGTTTTATGAAATATAAACAAGCCAGAGAATAGGGAGTATTACATGGAAAATAGTATACGCTACACAAGTGAACATCCTACAGATTTTAATGGATTATTAGTCTTATACGAATCTTTAGGATGGAATTCTCTTAAATTAACGGTTAACGAATTGGAACAAATGTGTAAACAAAGTTGGTATGCAATTTATGTTTTTAAAGAGCAACAATTAATTGGGATGGGGCGTGTTATATCCGATGGAGTAATAACAGGTGTTATTTGTGGTGTATGTGTATTGCCAGAATATCAGTCCATTGGTATTGGAAAAGAAATAGTAGAACGATTAATCCAGCACTGTGAACAAAACAAGGTTATTCCGCAACTAATGTGTGTAGATAAATTGCAATCTTACTATGAAGCTATAGGGTTTCAGGCATTCTCTATTGGGATGACAAAACAAATTATAAGATAGCAGGGCTTTAAATTCTCGGTGTAATCGTACATATTTTCAAACTTCATTATAAAGGAGAATTACTGTATGGAGATTGCTAAAGGAGTAGGAATGCTATATCTTGAGTTTCAAGAGTATATTATTCACCCGATTCTTTTATGGGATGATGAAATGGCAGTTTTAATAGATACTGGTTTTCCTGGACAATTTAGAGATATACAAGTAGAGATGGAGAGGATTGGGGTATCATTTGAAAAGCTAAAAGTCGTGATTTTGACGCATCAGGATATAGATCATATAGGTAGCCTTCCTGAATTATTGGAGAACGGTGTAAGCGATATTAAAGTTTATGCGCATGAGCTAGATAAGCCATATATTGAGGGGGATTTACCTTTATTGAAAGATGGAAATGTAGAGAATCTACCAAAAGGAAAAGTAAGTACTACTGTGATTGATGGGCAAGAACTTCCATATTGCGGTGGGATACTAATTCTCCATACTCCAGGGCACACACCGGGTCATATAAGTTTATATTTGAAACAAAGTAAAACTCTTGTCGCTGGGGACTCTATGTATAGTTTGAATGGAAAGTTAGGAGGAGTTCATGCCCCAACTACACTAAATGTAAAGGAAGCACAACAATCTTTAGAGAAGTATTTAAATCTAGATATCGAATCTGTAGTTTGTTACCATGGGGGATTAAGTAAGGAGAATATAAATGTTCAACTTCAAAAATTGTAAAAGTTGAGGATAAATTTTTTTTGTTAAATAGTGCTAAAGTATCATCTGAATACTAGTATATAAATAAATAATAAAAGAGCATGTTTGAAAAAAATTCAAGCATGCTCTTTTATTAAAGGAAATCTATTTAATTTTAATGACTTAACCCATTCCAATAAAACGAAACGATTTCTTTTGCTAATTCATCTATATTTGCAAGAATAGGATTGTGATTTTCATCTTTAAAATTCCCGATTGATAATAAAGATACGAATGCATGAGCCGTAAATTTAGCGTTTCCTTTCGGGATTTCTCCAATTTGCATTGCATTATCGAGTGCCTTTTCTAATACTTCATACATGCTATCTTCAGCATTTTTTAATTGTTTCAATTGCTCTGCAGATAACGATAGTTTTGCATCTTTCATAAAGTTCTTCATATCAATATCCATCGTTGCGTGTAAGTATACTGTAGCAAAGTCCAATAATCTTTCTTCTAAATTCTTATTTGTAGAGAGGATTTGATCCATATTTTCTCTTATTCGCACCATCATTTGAATCATAGTAGCGGTAAATAAATCCGCTTTTGTTGAATAGTAATAGTAGACGGTTGCTTTTGTAACACCACATTCTTTCGCGACCTCATCCATCGAAACAACTTGATAATTTTGAGTGAGAAATAACCTAGTTGCAACTTCTAAAATGATTTCTTTTGTAGATTTTGTATTTTTATTTTGACGAGGCCTTCCGAGAGGACGTTGTTTTTGTTCCAACTACATTCGCTCCTGACATTTATTATTGAGATAATTATAACATAATTTTTAATCATTCTTGATTAATTAACTGACCAGTATATATAATTAATATTGGAAGGAAAAAGGAAGGTGGGTTTTTATGAAAAAGCACCCGTTACATATGTTAGGAAAGCTTGTAGCAGGGAAGAATACGCAATGGATAACATTATCGGTATGGATTCTTATTACATTAGTACTTTCATTTACGTTACCACAAGTAAATAGTAAGAAAGAGCCGAATCCGAAAAATTTACCTGAAACAGCTATGTCACAGCAAGCTGAAGCACTTATGAAAAAAGAATTTCCTAATAATGCAGGAAATCCGTTGTTAGTAGTATGGCATAGAGATGGTGGATTACAGTCAAAGGATTATAAACTCATACAAGACGTTTATAAAGAATTAAAGGCCAGTCCTTTAAAAGAACAATCAACATTACCACCATTTGATACAATTCCAGAGCAAGTATTATCAAAAAGCGCATCAAAGGATGGTACATCATTTGTTACACCGGTATTCTTTAATAAATCTGCTGGAACGGATATATTAAAAGGTAATTTAGAAGAGTTACGAAAAATAGTGAATAGTAAAGTGGAAGAAGATCCATTCAAACAAAAGATAAGTGATTCTGGTTTACATGCTCGATTATCTGGACCTGTAGGTATTCAAACAGATGCAGTTAGTTTATTTAGTCAAGCAGATGTGAAATTATTAGTTGCTACCGTATTACTCGTATTAGGTTTATTAATTTTATTGTATCGTTCACCAATTTTAGCAATTTTACCTTTACTTGTTGTGGGATTTGCATACGGTATTATTAGTCCTACACTTGGTTTTTTAGCCGATCACGGATGGATTAAAGTAGATGCCCAGGCGATATCAATCATGACAGTATTATTGTTTGGTGCTGGAACGGACTATTGTTTATTTTTAATTTCGAGATATAGAGAGTACTTGTTAGAAGAAGAAAGTAAATATAAAGCGCTGCAACTTGCGATTAAAGCATCTGGCGGAGCAATTATAATGAGTGCCTTAACTGTTGTACTTGGATTAGGAACATTATTACTTGCTCAGTATGGTGCCTTTCATCGATTTGCAGTACCATTTAGTGTTGCTGTATTCATAATGGGGATTGCTGCTTTAACAATTCTTCCGGCATTTTTATTAATTTTCGGCAGAGTTGCATTCTTCCCGTTTATACCGAGAACAACTTTGATGAATGAAGAGTTTGCAAGAAGGAAAAAGAAAGTTGTAAAAGTCAAAAAATCAAAAGGCCTATTTAGTAAAAAACTTGGAGATATTGTAGTACGAAGACCGTGGACAATTATAATGTTAACCGTATTTGTATTAGGTGGATTAGCTTCATTCGTACCGCGCATTCAATACACTTATGACCTATTAGAATCATTTCCAAAAGATATGCCTTCACGTGAAGGGTTTACGTTGATTAGTGATCATTTTTCGGCTGGTGAACTAGCACCTGTAAAAATTGTTGTTGATACGAAAGGAAAAGAGCTTCCTATTAAACAAGAAATTGAGAAATTTTCTTTTGTAAATACAGTAAAAGAGCCAAAAGAGGGAAAAGACAATAAACAAATACAAATGTATGAAGTTTCTTTAGCGGAAAATCCGTACTCTATTGAAGCGCTAGATCAAATCCCTAAATTGAAAAATAGTGTAGAAAAAGTATTAAAAGATGCGGGGATTAATAATGTTGAAGATCAATTGTGGATTGGTGGAGAAACAGCGTCACTATATGACACAAAACAAATTACGGAACGTGATGAAGCAGTTATTATTCCAGTAATGATCAGTATTATAGCTTTACTATTACTTGTCTACTTACGATCAATTGTAGCGATGATTTATTTAATAGCAACAGTTGTTTTATCATTCTTCTCTGCATTAGGAGCAGGATGGATATTACTTCATTTTGGTATGGGAGCTCCAGCAATACAAGGTGCGATACCGTTATACGCATTCGTATTTTTAGTTGCTTTAGGTGAAGATTATAATATCTTTATGGTTTCAGAAATATGGAAAAATAGAAAGAATCAAAGTCATGTAGAAGCTGTAAAAAATGGCGTAATGCAAACAGGAAGTGTCATTACATCAGCAGGTTTAATTTTAGCAGGGACTTTTGCAGTGTTAGGCACACTTCCAATTCAAGTTCTTGTCCAATTTGGTATTGTAACTGCAATTGGTGTATTACTAGATACATTTATTGTAAGACCATTACTTGTACCAGCAATCACAGTTGTTTTAGGCCGCTTTGCTTTTTGGCCAGGGAAACTTTCTAAAAAGAGAGAAGAAGTACAAAAATTGGATATATAATAGAGAAGAGCCAAGGATATTTTCCTTGGCTCTTTTCTATGTAGTTCATTAATTTTTTGAAGTCAAATCATCAGTTACAACGTGATCAGCATCTTCAATGGTTGTTTCGGGAATTCCATATAAGCCGTTCATTGCTTGTTCTTCGATATTAAGATTTGCAGTATTATTATTATTTTGGATAGAGGTAGTGTTTTCGATAACATTTTCTTTTTTATTTACACTTTTGTCATTCATGTTTGAATCCTCCAAACGTCATTTGATTTATCCCGCATTAACGGGCAGTAAGACCTCCACCTCAAAATTCGGCGAAAACAAAGAAGATCAACTGCCCGTAAAAGCCCGATTGGTTCAACTAATAATCAGTGGGGGATGAAGTGCCCCTCCACTGATTAAAGTTTCACTTTATTAATAGTATGTGGATGGATTTCAAGAAATATGTGAATGGATTTTTGCAAATGTTATATAATTAAATAAAAACTTGAGTATAAATTTAAACTATAAGGAGTGAGCAAGTGTGGTGAAAACAAGAAAGTTAGCCTTCTAAAATAAAAATGAAATTTTAGGAGGCTAATGAAATGAAGTTTCATGTAATTGACAGAGCAAATTGGAATAGAGAGCAGTATTTTGAACATTATTTAAAATTAAAGTGTTCGTTTAGTATGACAGCGAATGTTGATATTACGATGATGCTAGAGGAAATACATCAAAAGGAAATTAAATTTTATCCGACTTTTATTTATGTAATTTCTAAAGTGATAAATAAACATACAGAATTTCGAACATGTTTTAATGATGAAGGAGTTTTAGGGTATTGGGAGGAAATGATACCTAGTTATACAATCTTTCATAAAGATGATAAATCTTTTTCAAGTATATGGACGGATTATTCTAGCGATTTTCACATTTTCTATAAAAACTATGAAGAGGATATGAGATGTTATGCTAATGTTCATGGTTTCTTCACGAAAGAAAATATTCCGCCAAATGTTTTTCCGATTTCTGGTATACCTTGGACTAGTTTTACAGGATTTAATTTAAATATTAATAATGATGGTGATTTTTTATTACCAATTATTACTTGTGGGAAATATTTCAATGATGGAAGCAGGGTTATGCTACCTGTTTCATTGCAAGTACATCATGCGGCTTGTGATGGATATCATGCGAGTCAATTTATAGAGGATTTACAGGAGCTAGCTAATACTTGTAACGAATGGCTTAAGTAATATCTAATTATTAATTATATAAAATTGAAAATGAATAAGCATTAAAATAAAAAGAAGCGAACATACGTATATTACATGTTCTCTTCTTTTTATTCATTCATACTAGGTAATGGTGGAAAATATAGGTTGATTTGTAGTTTAATAGTAAAGAGAGTGATTGGTTTTAATTTTCTTTATTTTATAATTATTTAAGGGTTCAAATGTTTTAATAGGGGGAAGGTAAAGTGAAATTCATACGTATTGAAAAAGATGAAAACCTAATTAATAATATGGCAAAATTGTATTGTAAAGCATTTGAGAAAACAAATTTTACTGAAATGATTGAGAGAATGAAAAGACATATAAAATATGTAGATTTTAAAGGTATAGTAGCAATAAATGATGAAAATGAAGTAGTTGGTTTTACTTATGGTTATCGCTCAATGGGGGGACAGTACTATAATCAATTAATGAGAGAAGCATTACATCTGGAGCAAGTAGATCAGTGGCTGCAAGATTGTTTTGAATTTGTAGAGTTAGCGGTTCACCCACAATATCAAAATGAAGGTCTTGGAATGAAATTACATAATGAATTATTAGAAGGGATTTCAAATAGAACGAGTATTTTAACAACACAAATAAACAATGAAAAAGCGCGTTCTTTATATAAAAGATTGGATTGGGTGGATGTATTAGAGCCATTTCACCCAAGTGAAAGTGATGTTCCATATGTAATAATGGGAAAAATATTAAAGACAAAAGTAAATTAATAACTATATCGTTCACACAAGTAATCGGATTATAAAAATGAAGGGGAAAACAAAATGACAATAATTTCTATAGAAAAAGCTACAATTTTAGATGCTGAAAAGTTAACAGAAATAATGAAAAGAACATTTGATGAAGAAGCGAAGCGATGGTTATACGGCCAAGATGATGTAATTGATTATAACATCCAACCACCAGGCTATTCTTCAATTGAAATGATGAAATATTCAATCGAAGAATTGGATTCTTACAAAGTGATAATGGATGAAAAAATAATTGGGGGAATTATAGTTACGATTTCTGGTAAGTCGTACGGTCGAATTGATCGTATTTTTGTAGAGCCTGTTTATCAAGGAAAAGGAATTGGATCATATGTTATTAAATTAATAGAAGAGGAATATCCGAACATAAGGATTTGGGATCTCGAAACATCTAGTAGACAAATTAATAATCATCATTTTTATAAAAAAATGGGCTATGAAATAATGTTTAAATCTGAAGATGAGTATTGCTATGTAAAAAGAAAAAATGTAGATGCAGTTGGAGAGAACCTAATTAAAAATAAAGATATGAAAAATGGTCAATACGAAAACTGTAATTTGGTTAATACAGAATATTATCAAGTAAATTTAAAAAATAGTGCATTTGTTGGTAGTAATATAATGCATATGAATATGAGTAATTGTAATGTAAGTCAATCAAAGTTTAGAAATATAAATTTTAGAAGGTCCTCATATGCAGATTTAAATCTTTCTAGTAGTAAATTTAATTGGGTGACATTAGGTGGAGTGCAATTCCAAAATACAAGTCTTGGAGATGAGAAGGAACCTATTTCATTTGAAAACTGTGATTTGGAAGGTAGTACAATACATAATAGTAACCTGAAAAATATTGAAATAGTAAATTGTGATATAACTGGTATGAAAATAAATGGTATCCCAATAGAAAATTTGCTTGAGTTATATAATAAGGTGAAAATTTAAAGCGTATCGGTTGTTAGGATAAGATGTTTGGAAAATAAGTGTTATACCGAAATAGCTGTGTAAAAATAACATAAAGAAATACAGGTGAGAAAGGATTTAATGTAGGGTTCTAGAATGAGATAATATATTGGTATTTATATGGAGGGGGACGAATATGGGAATCAATATACGAGCAGTAGAAATACAAGATGCTAGAGCAATTCATCGTATATGTATACAGGATGAGGTTTTACCTTATATGGTTTTCTTACCTAGTATGCGTGTAGACGCTATGGAAAATAGAATTCGAAACTTAGCACCAAATCAATTTGAATATGTTGCAGAGTATGACGGGGAAGTAGTAGGTTTTATTGGCTTAACACAAAGTCCCGGACGAAGATCTCATTCAGGCGATTTATTTATTGGGGTAGACAGTGAATATCATAATAAAGGTATTGGCAAAGCACTTCTTACAAAAATGCTTAATTTAGCTGATAATTGGTTAATGTTAGAGAGAGTAGAACTTGGTGTTTTAGAAACGAATCCGAAAGCAAAAGATCTATATGAAAAATTCGGATTTGTAGTAGAAGGGGTAAAGGTAGGGAATTTGAAGGCTCACGGAAAGTTTATAAATGAAATTATGATGAGTCGTTTTAGACCTGATGGTTTAATTGTACATAATTAATATGTAAAAGCATGACAAATCAATGTCATGCTTTTTTAATTGTTATTTGCGATTCGGTAGTTTCGGTTGTAATAAAAATAATGTTAATCCAATGAAAATAATTGAAATTCCTAGTGCTTGTTGTAAAGTAATGCTTTCACTCAAAATAAAATAGGCTAGAATACAAGTTCCAATTGTTTCTCCTAAAATACTCATCGAGATAACAGTAGCACTCATCCATTTTAATAACCAATTAAAAATTGTTTGCCCTAAAATCGTTGCAACAAACGCTAAGCCAATAAAACACAACCAAGTTTGCGTAGAGTAATGGATGAAAGATTGTTGCTGCATATAAGCAAATATACCGAGAAAGCATGCACTACTTCCATAACTAATTACCGAATATGGTATAAGAGATAAATCTTTACGAATGTGTTGACTAATGAAAAAGTAAGCTGTAATAATTCCGGCCGCCATAAATGCTAAAATATCTCCGTATAAAGCGTCGCCACTAATTTGGAAATCTTGCCAACCAATGACGATACTTCCTGAAATGGCAATGAGGCAACCGATAACCGCTCCTTTCGTAAATCTCTCTTTAAATAAAAAGTAACCACCAATCATTGAAAATAAAGGTTGTAACGTTACGATAACTGTAGAACTTGCTACGGAAGTATATTGTAAGGATTCAAACCATAGTACATAATGTGCAGCTAAAAATAGCCCGGATAGAAATCCGAATCCCCATTGTTTTTTCGATAATGTTTTTAGTTCGTTTCGATTCCTTTTATTAAATAGTAATAACGGTAACAGAATTACTGTAGCAAATAATAATCGATAAAAAGCAATGATTGCCGCAGGAGCATCTGCCAATTTCACAAAAATTGCTGAAGTTGATAAGGCGAATACACCGAAAAATAAGATGAAATATGAAAGAATAGGTGATTTCAAAGTCTGTCCCTCCGATAGAATGTTTATTATAATAAATTTAATACGATATAATGTACAAAGGTAAGTATATAAGACCCTGAGACGATAGGAAAGGATTAGTTGCCTTTGTTTAGTATGTCAGCACAAAGGCAACGAAACATGCAATATGATGGACGAAAGGAAGTTTTTACTATGATACATGATAGACTCGGACAAACTGTATTAAGTTATCGTAAGAAAAATAATATGACAATACGTGAATTTGCTGATTATGCAGGGATTAGTACTTCACTAATTAGTCAAATTGAACGAGGATATGCGAACCCTTCTTTAAGTGTATTGGAATTAATTGCGAAAGCATTAAATGTACCGCTATTTACACTTTTTATTAATGAGATTGATACAGATTCACTCATTTCTAAGAAAAAAGATCGAAAAAAAGTATATCGGGAAAATAATGATCACATTGTATATGATGTATTAACACCTGATTTTATGAAAGCACGTATTGAAATGTTGATGATGGATTTAAATAAAAAAGCAAACACAACGGAAAGTCACTACTCACATGAAGATAAGGAAGAGATTGCGGTTATCATGAAAGGGGAAGTGTATGTGGAATTAGAAGGAAAAGAATATTTTTTAGAAGAAGGTGATGTTGTGCGTATCCCGCCAAACGTGAAGCATCGATTTTTGAATAAAAGTGATGAATCGAATCACATTTTATTTGTATTAACGCCATCTTTAGGATGAGTATAAAGTGAGTTTTATAATGGGGGATAGAAAATGGAAGGTAAAAGTGTTTTAAAAGGCGGCCTTTCAATTATTTCTCAATGCAAAAAACAAACAAATGATATTTGGCATGCACATTACGGGGGAGCTGCAATTGCTAGTTATTTTTTCATGAAAGATAATAATATTGAAGAAGAGATAGCTCGTAATATGCATTCTCATACAAAAATGATGCTGAACAAGCAAAAATTAGATGAAATCATCGATGGTAAAGAAGAAATTGATTTTCAAAGTGCCGAAAAAATGATAATAAAATCATTGGAAAATACAATTGATGAACTTCATTGGGTGGGGCATAACGTTATTTATGCGGCATTAAGTTTATTAGCTATGAAAGAGCTACAAAAATGGGGCGATAATCAAGCAATAGAAGGGATAACTGACCTTATATTATCATTTCAAAAAACAATTCCCGGTAGATCGTGGATTGGTTTTACGACGAAAGAAGTTAAAAAATTAAGTATATATGACGAGATACAAAGTGAATTAAGAAATCCAAAACAATTATCTAAGTTTATTTTAAATGAACTATCGGAGTTTAAGATTATTTATAGAGCAGAATCACATCATGATTTAATTGGCCATATGCTTACTTTTTCCCACGCAATTAATATAATGTATGATTTAGGATATAAATATATATTTCAAAGAGGAATACGTCCACTTTTAAAACTAGTATACGTACTGCGTGCTAGTAAAAAACTTATGCTGAATACTGAAATAAATCTACATTCTCCTATAGATCATTTACCTTTAATTGAATCTAAACGTGCTCACGTATTACCAACTGAAAATCAATTTTGGCTAAAAGACTATAGTGAATTTGATTGGGATTTTGGACATGTTTTCAAATTCTCATATAGTTATTTTGATCATATAAAGAGAGCTCCGGAATATAAAGATATAACCTTAGAACAATTCCGATTTGTTATTAATACGTAATGAAGTCAATGATCTGTATAAAGGGGCAAAATTTAAAATTTCTTTGTTGATTGTATATTATTTTTATATTTGTAAGGTTTTACATGCGTATTTTACTTTTACTTATTATGTAAGTAGGCTATACTAAAATACATATATTTTGAAATTGGAGCGAATAAAGACGACATGGAATTAGTAAAGTTAGAAAAAGTAATTGAATTGAAAAAAGAAGAATTATTGAATCTAGTCTCAAATTATGGACTTCAACATGAAAAAGTAATAGAGCTCAGCCAAGAAATTGACAAATTAATAAACTGGTTTATGTTTTTAAAATAGAAAGAACTATGACGTGGTTTGAATATGTTATAGTTCTTTGTTATTTAGTAATAGAAATGTACTCGATATACAATCAATAAACAGAATATTCATTATAATCGGAGGGGAATAAATGATTTTACATACGCACATCTCAGGCGAAGGGGAACCAATCGTGCTTTTACATTCTGGTGGAATGACAGGTTTAGTAGAGTTTGAAGAGCAGGTAGAATTTTTTATAGAAAAGCATTTTAAAGTAATTCGTCCTGATTTAAGAGGACATGGCGAATCAGGAGGTACATTAGATAATTATTTTCTTTGCTCTGCTGATGATATAAATGATACGCTAGAACATTTGCGAATTAATAGTTGTCATATAGCGGGTGTTTCACTAGGGGGATTAGCCGCTTTATTATTTGCAAAAAAATATCCAGATAAAGTGAGGACATTAACTTTTTCAGGTATCTTTCCTGTTGAGCGAGATAATTGGGAAGAATCTCAGGAATATGAAGCGAAGTGTCATCAACAGTTGATGGAAAATGAAGAAGTTGTAACTTATATGAATCAAATTCATGTAAAAAGTGATTGGAAAGGATTGCTTGAATCGTGGCAAGTTAAGGATTGGTACCCATTTCATGAAACGGGTGATGTAGCTAATCTTCAAATACCTACACTGTGTATTGTCGGGGGAGATTCAGAAGATGAAGTTACAGCCGCTACAACTTTTAAACAATTAAACAATAATATACATATTGCCGTTATTCCGTTTGCAAATCATTTAGTGCATAATGATCAACCAAAAATATATTCATATATATTGTCTAATTTCTTACAGAATGCGCAAGCCGCTAGTCGAATATGAGGGATTTTGGGTATAATAAAATAGGATTTATTAATTGTATCGGTTAGGAGCGCAGCAAATATGAAAACAGTCGTTGTCATCGGTGGAGGTATTACTGGACTTTCTACTATGTTTTATTTAGAAAAATTAACGAAGGATTATAATATAGATTTGAATTTAATCCTTATTGAGAAAGAAGAGTATTTAGGTGGTAAAATCCACAGTGTGGAAAAAAATGATTTTATTATGGAATCTGGAGCAGATTCTATCGTTGCTCGTAATGAACATGTTTTGCCGCTTGTAAAAGATTTGAATTTAGAAAATGAAATGGTGTATAACGAAACAGGTATTTCTTACATATACTCTGATAACATATTACATCCAATTCCTGCTGACACTATATTTGGGATTCCTATGAGTGTTGAATCATTATTTAGCAGTACACTAGTCTCAAAAAAAGGGAAAATCGTTGCTTTAAAAGATTTTATTACGAAAAATAAAGAGTTTACAAAGGATACATCACTTGCTGTATTTTTAGAAAGCTTTTTAGGGAAAGAGTTAGTGGAAAGACAAATTGCGCCTGTACTTTCAGGTGTATATTCTGGCAAATTGAATGAGCTTACTATGGCATCTACATTACCGTATTTAGTGGATTATAAAAATAAATATGGAAGTATTATTAAAGGTTTTGAGGAGAATAAAAAACAATTTCAATCAGCAGGAAATAAAAAATTTGTATCATTTAAAAGTGGACTATCTACGATTATTAATCGCTTAGAAGAAGTGCTGACTGAGACTGTCATTAAAAAAGGTGTTGTAACGACTGCTGTAAGTAAAAAAGGTGATCAATATGAGATTTCTTTTGCAAATCATGAGACAATACAAGCTGATTCTGTCGTTTTAGCGGCCCCGCATGATATCGCACAAACTTTATTGCGGTCTAATGAATTAAACGAGAATTTTAATAAATTTAAAAATTCATCGCTTATAAGTATTTACTTAGGTTTTGACATACTAGATGAACAACTACCGGCTGACGGAACAGGTTTTATCGTAACGGAAAACAGTGATTTACATTGTGATGCTTGCACATGGACAAGCAGGAAGTGGAAACATACATCGGGTAAACAAAAGCTATTAGTAAGAATGTTTTATAAGAGCACTAATCCAGTATATGAAACGATCAAAAGTTATAGTGAAGAGGAATTGGTACGAGTAGCTTTATATGATATTGAAAAAAGCCTTGGAATTCAAGGTGAACCAGAAGTAATTGAAGTTACAAATTGGAAAGATTTAATGCCGAAATATCATTTGGAACATAATCAAGCGGTGCAATCATTAAATGAAAAATTAACGGCTCTTTATCCAAATGTATACTTAGCTGGAGCTTCATATTACGGTGTCGGAATTAGTGCTTGTATTGGAAACGGAAAGAATACTGCCAATGAAATAATTGCGACATTGAATGAACAATCAAAATAATAATATTGAATACATATGTAAATAAAATGTCCCTCCAACATAATGGAGGGACATTTTATTTGTAGTTACTTCACATTAATTGAAATCTTTTTATAATTAGCTTTATTATTTTTAATAGTTAATGTTATTTCTCCAGATTCTTTAAAGGAGTACGGTGAGAGTTGATAAAGTTCTTTAATATCATGTTCTTCTTGTAATTTATTTGTAGGTATTATTGTTATATTAGGTTTCCATGTTTCCTGTTTTCCTGAAGGGTAGGCTACTACTATTTCTGGATTACTTAATTGTATTGTTTCCCAAGAGGCAAAATACAGTTCAACTTCTGCATCTTTTTTTAGTAATTCTTCTGAGAAATAACCAAATTCACCAACATTACCGAAAACAGTAAAATTTTGATTTTGCAATTCAATATCTAAATATCTAGGTTGATATGTTGCTGCGTGATAAATTCCGTATGAAAGAGAGAGTGTGGCAGCGATTAATATACCAACTGAAAACGTCTTAAAGCTATTTCCTTTAAAACTAGTCATCATGAATGAGTTTGGTGTAAATTTTTTTGCGAATAAAAAAATGAGTAAAAAGAGCAAGAGGGATAGACCAATGAAAATATACATAAAGTTTAAGCACCTCCGTAGGAAGTATTTACTGTTTTTCTATATTTTAACATGATATGGTATAAATTAGGGTTGGTTTTTAGAGGGTAAATTAATAAATACAACGAAGTTATATATTATTAAGAGGATAAGCATCGCTAGAAATATTTGATTTGTGGGACATTGAGGACTTTCCTAATTATAAATACTTTTTCTGCTATAATAAATGAGTAGAGAGAAAGGAGTGATCCTATGGCATTTCCTATGTTAGAAACAGAACGCTTGCGCTTAGTTGAAATAGAACAATCTTATTGTCAAAAAATATATGAAATATTCTCATTAGATGAGGTAACGTGTTATTACGGTATGAATTCTTTTACTGAGTTTGGACAAGCTTCACGTATGATTGAATCTTTTTCGAAAAATTACTTTGAGAAAAAGGCGATACGTTGGGGGATTGTATTAAAAGAAACAAATACTTTAGTAGGAACAATTGGATTAAATAATTTACAACTTTGGAGTAAACGATCTGAGATTGGATATGATTTACATCCTCGTTATTGGGGGAATGGTTATGCTTCAGAAGCTGCTCGAGAAATTATTACTTATGGATTTCGAGATTTAGGTTTATTTAGAATTGGAGCTATTACATATCCTGAAAATATAACTTCGTGTAATATGTTATCTAAATTAGGTTTTCAAAAGGAAGGACTGTTACGCGGATACATTCATCAAGGAAATAAACAACACGATGCATTAATGTATTCTGTTGTGCGAACAGATGTAGAGGATAATCATTATTAATAAAAAGCCCCTCTTAATAAAATAAGAGGGGCATGTAAAAATTAACCTAACTTAGGTAATAAACGTTCTCCACTTTTCATGCTACTTTTACATAAAGGGCATTTAGGCTCTTCTTCAAATGAAAAGTTCTTTCTCATCCATCCTAAACAATCCTCTGATTCACATTCCCAAACAGGTGTTTGTTCTGGTGGTACTTCTGCTACATCGTTCTTTCGATTGCGATACATGTAACCACTCCTTTTATGTAAAAATTTTTAGTTATATATTAAAAAGGTTGTTAACCGAGCTGGTAACAACCTTTTTATTGTTTGAATTATAGCTTTACAACGTTTTTAGCTTGAGGTCCACGGTTACCGTCTTCAACTTCGAAGCTAACTTCTTGACCTTCGTCAAGAGACTTGAAGCCGTCGCCAGTGATAG